>Ga0209554_1000001_pt1 | contig 270011 bp, 223 predicted proteins | sample MarorgKNORR_S2LV_5_FD_188221 | JGI IMG/M metagenome (GOLD analysis project Ga0209554, IMG submission 188221) | Marine microbial communities from the Southern Atlantic Ocean, analyzing organic carbon cycling - Bottom_A/KNORR_S2/LV (SPAdes) (version 2) | ecosystem: Environmental > Aquatic >...
TGGAGGCCTTCGCCGCCTCGGTCGTCGCATGGCCACCTTTCACGGACGCGCCCCCGGCGCTAGCAGCGCTCGGAGCTCGGTACCGCCTGGCTATCGTGTCCAACGTGGACGACGACCTGTTCGCCGAGTCCGCTCGTCAGCTCGGGGTCGACTTCTCCGAGGTGGTCACGGCCCAGCAGGTGCGCAGTTATAAGCCGGCTCACCGTCACTTCCACGAGGTGCTCGACAGGCTCGACCTGCCGCGGAATCGGGTTCTGCACGTCGCGCAGAGCCTATACCACGACATCGCTCCGGCACGGGAGCTCGGCATCGCGTGCGTCTGGGTCAATCGACGCGCGGGAAGGGCAGGGAGTGGCGCCACCAAAGCCAGCGCGGCCCGCCCAGACCACGAGGTCCCCGACTTGCGCACGCTGGTGCTTGAACTGGGGCTATAGCGCGGCCAACACTCGGCTCGATCTTCAACAACGTGGTGAACCCGCGTTTCGGCCGGTCCGGAGGTGGCAACTTCATGATCATCGGGTAGCGGGGTCTCGACCCCGTTCCTCGAGGAAGATGCGCCGAGCGCCCACATCGTAGACGTCGCCGGGGCCGAGCCATCGCAGCGGAATCAACGACAACGGATCGGTCGCGTCGTATACGGCGACTCGGTTGCCCAGCACTTCGGCGAGATCGCGTGTGACGAGGATCGCCGACCCCTCGGATAGGCCCAGCCCCAACAAGTGCGGGTACTGCTTCAAGACGTCGAGCAGATTGTTTTCGCGGCCGCGCGCGAGAATGTGCTGGTCGATTGCCACGTTCCGCAGGAAGCCGAAGCCGATGTCTTTGTCGGGAGCCATCACTAGGGCTGCGTCCTCTGACCCTCGTACCAGATATGAAGCGAGCGCCGACGCGCCGGCGGAGTTGCCCCCTATTATGCCGCCCCGTTCGAGCACTGCCCGAAGTTCCCGGTGCGTCTCCGTTTGCAAATAGACATCCACGAGGCGGAACTGACGGCCCCCAGAAAACCACACTCCTGTAGCCTCCTTGAGCGGGGCGGCGAAGGCCGCGAGGTCGGCGACCGCGCTGCTGCGCGTATGCAGGACCTCGAGCTGTTCGACCCCAGCTCTCTGGAGCTCCTCGATCGCAGTCCAGCCGTCGTGAGAACCGTAGCGGGCGCCCGCGGTGGGTATCAGAACGATCTTGGCGTTTTCGCCCCCCGCTAACTTGACGAACCTTCTGTAGATCGAAGTGTCGAGTTCGCCCCCGCCCGCGACCATAATCGCGCCGTGTCGCGGGCCTACGCAGGGACGCTCGCAGCCCTGGGAGGTCGCCTCAGCCGCGTTCGCAGCGAGAAGCAGGCCGGCGACAAGCGCGGATAGCGCTGGTCTATAGGTACGGATTAGCGCCCGACTCATGATCAGTGATGTCGTGCACGGCGGTAAGCTCCGGGATCGCCTCCTTGAGCATGCGCTCCACGCCTTGCCGTAGCGTCGCGGCGGAGAGCGCACAACCCTGGCAGCCACCGCTCATCTCGACCGAGATCTCCGTGTCCTGGACATCGATCAGGGAGATGTGGCCTCCGTGGGCAGCGATCGCCGGGTTCACGTTGTTGTCGAGGACCTCTCGAACCCGTTCGGCGATCTCCCCAGTCGGGGGCGTCGCCGCGTCCGCTTTGCTGGCCTCGGCTCCGCCATCGTTCTCGGCGTCACGGGTGCAGACTTCGAAGCCGCTCTCATTGACTCGATCAACGAAGTCGACGGTGGCTCCCTCGAGTCGGTCGACTGCGGTCTCCCGCACGAGGACCGAGAAGTCACCGAGGTCCAGCTCTCGCTCGTCTTCTTTGCGCTCTCCCAACGCGACCAGGGTCAAGTCGAAGTGCGGCCCCCCTTTCAGGTCGCCGTCTCGAAGCGAAATACGCAGCGCTTCCAGCTCGCCATCGCTCTGGCCTAGGAATGAGAGAACTTCTTCGCGGGCGCGATCTGTAAACGTGATCATGCGAATCGTGCTGAGGGTGACTTCTGCGAGTGCGACACAACTGCTACCCCGACCCCGCTGCGCAGGTTTCTATGGCCTCCGGGGCCGTTGATCGTCCCGAGGGCCTCGAATACCTTTCGCGGCTCGACTCCCGACGAAAAAAACCCCTGAAACTAAAGGGGATTCATGGCCAACCCGGACCTCATGGACAAGTTGGTATCGCTGTGCAAACGGCGAGGCTATGTCTTTCAGTCTTCGGAGATCTACGGCGGCACGGGGTCTGTATGGGACTACGGCTCGCTCGGTGCCGAACTCAAGCGCAACGTGAAGGATCTCTGGTGGTCGTCGATGGTCCACCAGCGCGACGACATCGAGGGCATCGACACCGCCATCTTGATGCATCCTAAGGTTTGGGAGGCGTCGGGCCACGTGGAGGGATTTTCGGATCCGCTGGTGGAGTGCACGAACTGCCACCGCCGCTTCCGCGCTGATCTACCCGAGGTCGAGGGCGGGCAATGCCCGACCTGCGGCACGAAGGACGTCTTCACCGAGCCCCGCATGTTCAACCTCATGTTCAAGACGTTCATGGGGCCCGTGGAGGACTCCTCCGCGACGATCTACATCCGTCCGGAGACCGCCCAAGGCAGCTACGTGAACTTTCTGAACGTTCAGGGAACGGCGCGCCAGAGGGTGCCATTCGGAATCGCGCAGATCGGCAAGGCGTTCCGCAACGAGATCACGCCTGGGAACTTCATCTTCCGCACGCGCGAGTTCGAGCAGGCCGAAATGCAGTTCTTCGTAAAGCCCGGCGAAGATGAGGCGTGGTTCGACCAGTGGATGGAGATCCGCATGCAGTGGCACAAGGATCTCGGCATCGACGACGCGAAGCTGCGTTTTCACGAGCACGGCCCCGACGAGCTTGCACACTACGCCAAGAAGGCGTTCGACATCGAGTACGAGTTTCCGTTTGGGTGGAAGGAGTTCGAGGGCATCCACAACCGCACGGACTTCGATCTGGCCCGACATCAAGAGTACTCGGGCAAGCGGCTCGAATACATTGATGCACTCACTAACGAGCGCTTCTTACCCTACGTGGTGGAGACGGCCATGGGGGTCGACCGCACCGCCCTCGTCCTACTCGTCGACGCCTATCGGGAGGAAGACATCGACGGCGACCAGCGAGTAGTACTGGGGCTGCACCCCAAGGTCGCACCCACCAAGGTTGCAGTCTTTCCGCTGGTGAAGAAGGATGGCATGCCGGAGATCGCACAGAAGCTGCAAGCTGACTTGCGCAGCGTGGCGATCCCCTCGTTCTACGACCAGTCGGGAGCGATCGGGCGGCGCTACCGGCGGCAGGACGAGGTCGGGACCCCCTGGTGCGTCACCATCGATGGCGAGACTGCCGAGCAGAACTCGGTGACCATCCGGGACCGTGACTCGCTCGAGCAGGTGCGCGTGGCGACTGACAAGGTGGTCGCCTGGGTCCGGGAGCGACTCCTCTGATGGACATCGTCATCTATGCCGCGGGCGAGATCCACTCCGACTGGCGCGTGGCGCTCCGCGATCACTTGCAGGCTGTGGGTGTGGACGCCGAGCTGGTTGGTCCGCAAGAAGACCACGACCGGTCGGACGACATAGGTGAGCAGATCCTCGGGAAGCAGCCGAACCCGCTCTACAGGGATCTCCAGGGTGCGCGCGTAAACACGCTGCGGACCCGCGTGCTCATGCAGCGCGCCGACCTCGCGGTCGCGTACTTCGGTCCCAAGTACAAGCAGTGGAACACTGCCTCGGACGCGGGCTTCGCGCTCGCCTCCGAGCTGCCACTGGTCATGGTGCGGTCTCAGGAACACGTGCATGCGCTCAAGGAGCTTGACGCTCTTGCGACGCTCACCGTCGAGACGATCGAGCAGGCCGCCCAAGCCATCGCATACATCTTCGAGTAGGGGAGTCGTTCGTGGCCTCGAAGTCCGAAGTCTTCAGCTCACGGTGGGGCATGTTGCTCGCCATGCTCGGCATGGCGGTGGGGACCGGCAACATCTGGCGCTTCCCGCGCATCGCCGCGAGCAACGGGGGAGGGTCCTTCCTGGTCGCGTGGGTCGTCTTCCTTCTCCTATGGTCGGTTCCCCTGCTCATCCTCGAGTTCGGAATGGGGAAAGGGACCCGCAAAGGGGCGATCGGCGCGTTCGTGAAGACCCTGGGTCCGAATTTCGCCTGGATGGGCGCGTTCGTCGCGTTCGTCGCTACGGCGATCATGTTCTACTACAGCGTGGTGATGGGGTGGACGATCCGTTTCTTCGTCGGCACGCTCACCGGCGAAGTGCCCGGTGCCACGCCCAGCGCGTTCTGGGATTCATTCCACTCGACGTCGGGCGCGCTGGTCACGCACGTCATCGCGATGGCATTGGGCGTCTTTGTGGTCTCCAAGGGCGTGAAGGGCATCGAGACTGCAGCCAAGGTCCTGATCCCGAGCCTCATCGTACTGGTGGTCCTGCTTGCTCTGCGCGCGGTTACGCTGCCCGGAGCGAGCGCGGGGCTCGCCTTCCTGTTCACACCCGATTGGGCCGCGCTGGGCAATTATCAGATCTGGGTTGAAGCGCTCACGCAGAACGCATGGGATACGGGCGCAGGGTGGGGACTGGTGCTCACGTACGCCGTGTACATGAGGGCGAATGAAGACACTGCGCTCAACGCTTTTGTAATCGGCTTCGGAAACAACGCGATGTCGCTGCTCGCGGGCATCATGGTGTTGTGCACGGTCTTTTCTGTCATGCCCGAGGCCGCCGATGAGATCGTCGGGGCGGGGAACGAGGGCCTGACGTTCATCTGGGTACCGCAGCTGTTTGCACAGATGCCGGGTGGACGCTTTTTCCAAGCGCTCTTTTTCCTCGCTCTGGTCTTCGCGGCATGGACGAGCCTGGTCGCGATGATCGAGATGGCGAGCCGAGTCCTCATGGATCTGGGCCTGTCCCGCGGGCGCGCGATCAGCATCATCGGAACCGCGGGGGTGCTATTCGGCATACCGAGCGCGCTCAAGCTCGAGGTCTTCCAGAACCAGGACTGGGTCTGGGGTGTTGCGCTCATGATTTGCGGCTTCTTCTTCGCGTTCGCGGTGTTGCGCTTTGGCGTGACCAAGTGGCGGGAGACTTTCATCAACCAGGAAGGCTCCGATATCCACATCGGCGCGTGGTGGGATTGGGCGATGCGCCTGGTGGCGGTAGAGGCGGTCGTGCTTACCGGATGGTTCCTCTGGAGTGCCCGCACCGACGACTTTCGTGAAACGTGGACGCTGCTCAGCCCCTACAATGTGGGTTCGGTGGTGATCCAGATCGCGATCGCGATCGTTGTGCTCGTGCTCGCGAACCGTTGGCTTGCCGCCCGGGTGCAAGAGGTTGATACGACGCACGACGAGGCCTGATCGCGCCACCCTCGAATTCGAGCCCGGAGTCGAGCATGGAGTTCGAGGCCTTCGAGGCCGCGGCCCGCGCCGCCTACCAAGAGATCCCCGACGCGTTCAAGGAAGGCGTCGGCGGGCTCGTCGTGAGCCGCGAAGCGTTGGTTCACCCCGAGTACCCCGACGTCTTCACGCTCGGGCACTGCTTGACCGAGGATCACCCCTCGGACTACGGAAGTCCGGACACGACGCGCTCGGTCATTGCACTCTATTGGGGCTCGTTCCGTCAACTGGCGAAGCTCGATCCCAGCTTCGACTGGGCCGACGAGCTGTGGGAAACGCTCACCCACGAGTTGCGTCACCATCTCGAGTCCCTTGCCGGTGAGGACGAACTCGAGGGCGTTGACTATGCCGCCGACGAGACCTTCAAACGGGATAAGGGGCTCGACTTCGATCCTTGGTACTACCAGCACGGGGAGGCCGTCGCTTCCGGGACCTTCCGCATCGAGAACAGCTGGTACCTCGAACAGTCTTTTACCTCTGGACGCTTCGAGCGTGCGACGCATCTGGACTTCGAATGGAAGGGTGTGGCGCTGCGCGTACCGAGGCCTGAGCGACTCGGCGACGTGCACTTCGTTCGGATCCGGGGTATCGAGCTCGAGCACGCGACGCTCGAGCTCGTGCTATTGCGAAACCGCAGCTGGTGGGAAGATGTGAAACGCTTGGCTGGAGCCTCACGACCGGTCGTCTACGAATCGGAAGCGGAGGCGGAACCCGCCGCGGACTGCTAGCGGGCTGCCATGACGCTCCACGACTCATACGCGCGCCTGACCCCCTACGAGATCGCGTTCCAGGACCCGGACGCGGTAGACGCCTTGATCGTCGATATCGAGAGAGAGGCGGAAGGGCGTGGCGCTGATCCGTCGAACCCACAGGCGTTCATCACGATGGGTTCTGTGGGCGCTTTCGTGCGAGAGTTGCAGGGTCCCGACGCCCTCCCCGAGGCGATCCATCAGTATGGAACTCTGGTATTCCATGCAGTCCACTTCAGGACAGCAGATTGCCCACTGTATCAGCTCGACATCCACGCGGCCCGCTACCTGGTCGAGGGGGTGCCCGATGGGGACCCTACACCGCCCACACCTGCTGGGTACCTCCAGCTACCTCAGCACCTGTTCTGGACCGTTGGCAATGACGCGGATCCGGCGGAATCGATCGATGGCATGTTCTGGATGATTTCCGGGGCAGGGTCGATTCACGTGTTGCTCATCAAGGGACTTCGTCCGGACCGACCAGGATTCAGCACGATCGTGGTGCCTGAAGCCCCTGCCGCCGAGGCGGGAGAGTGGCTCGGCACTGTCGTGCGGGAATCGGCGCCCGACTTCTCGAGTGAGCTGCCGGGCAGCGAACTGGACGGCCTGTACGCGGTCGAGGCGGTGGGAGAGGTCCTCAAGTTGCTCGCGCGTTTCTTCGCGTACGTCTCGGCGGTACCCGATGCGCTCGAGCACGTCGACGTACCGGTTGCGCGAGACGGTGTACCTTCTCCCTCTGCCCTCTCCCACGTGCGGGTGACGCTACATCCTTAGAGAGACGCTAGATGCCTAGAGAGTCGAAGAAGGCCAAAACCGCACGCGCTGCCGAGGCCTTCGACCTGTTGACGGAAGAGTATCCAGAGGCGCACTGCGAGCTCGACTTCGTCGACGCTTTTCAGCTGGGCGTGGCCACGATCTTGTCGGCGCAGACGACCGACGTGCGCGTCAACATGGTCACGCCCGAACTATTCAGGCGGTACCCCGGCGCGGAAGCGCTCGCCAACGCCGCGCAGGAAGACGTCGAGCAAGTCGTCAAGTCGACTGGATTCTTCCGCAACAAGAGCAAGAACATTATTGGCTTTGCACGTGGGCTCATGGCGGACCACGATGGCGCCGTACCGAAGACCATGGCGGAGTTGTCGGCGCTGCCGGGCGTCGGACGCAAGACGGCCAACGTGATCCTGGGCAACGCCTTCGGACTCGACGAGGGAGTGGTGGTCGATACCCACGTGAAGCGGCTCACGACGCTGCTCGGTTTCACCAAGGAGAAGACGCCAGAGAAGGTCGAACGAGACTTGATGGTGCTGTTCCCGAGGGATCGCTGGACATTGCTGGCCCACCTGCTCATTTGGCACGGTCGCCGCGTATGTGATGCGAAGAAGCCGAGATGCGAGGCTTGCACACTGTCGGGATTGTGCCCTTCGTCACGTGTATAGAAGGCCGCGGAAGCGCGACTGACCCGAACCGGTGCCCACGATGCCCGACCGAGCACATGCCGTCGCCCTGCTGGAAGAGTGGGTCAAGAACGAAGGCCTACAAAACCACATGTACGCCGTAGAGGCCGCCGTTCGTCACTACGCTCGACTTCGCGGGGAAGACGAAGACGTCTGGGGCCTCGCGGGCCTGCTACACGACCTGGACTGGGAGAAATTCCCCGACAACCACCCTGTCCCCGCCGTCAATCACCTGCGCAAGTTCGGATACCCGGAGATCGTACTTCAGGCCATCCTCGCGCATCGCTCCGACTTTACTGGCGTCGAGCCGCAGAGTGAGCTGGACAAGGTCCTGGTCGCGTGCGATGAGCTCTCCGGTATCGTGTTCGCCTGCTGTCTGGTGCGCCCGAACGGCATCGACGACCTCAAGCCCAAGTCCGTAGTGAAGAAGCTGAAGGACAGGACTTTCGCCGCCGGTGTCAGCCGGGAAGAGGTCGCGCATGGCGTCGAGCTCGTCGGTCTGGAGCGGAGCGAGCACATCCAGAACGTGATCGATGGGCTGCGCGGTATCGCGGAGCAACTCGGGATCCGTGCGCAAGACCGAGCGGGCTGAGGGCTCTTTGCTGCCGATCGCACCATTTGTGTAGGAACGGCCCTTTCTTCCGTCGTGTATGGAAAGCGACCCTGTCCCGTGTCCGTAGGATCGACATGCGCCTAAAGCTGTTCGTCCGTGCGTTCGTGATCGCCCTTCCGGCGGCCGTGGTCGCGCCTGTGTGTGTGCTCGTGGCGCAAGACGTCGAGGCCTTGGGAGAGCGTTACGGGACGGTTCCCCCGGCGGCGTATTTCGAGCGACTCGCAATCGATCCGGACGCATACCGGTTCGCTGGCGGGAGGACGGCTCGCCTGCGCGCGCGAATGGCTGCCGAAGCCGAGCTCGACCCCGAGGTGTTGCGGGTGCTCGGCCCGCGAGACGGTCCGGTGCTCGGCACCTTCCGCATCCCGGTCGTTCTGGGGCTCTTCAGCGATTCTCCTGATTCTCTCCGTTACGCCGGCGATACCGTCCAGGCGGCGTACTTCGGCGACGCAGCAGGCACGATCACCGACTTCTATGATGAGCTGTCCGGCGGTCGCGCCAAGATCGTCGGCGACGTCATAGACTGGACGCGCGCGTCCTATACGCAGGCGGAGGCCGCGGGCGGCGAGAGCGGGCTCGCGGGCACCACGGGTGAGTTCATCACGCAACTACTTTTGCGCCTGAACGACGTGGAATGGGGCCTCTATGACAACGACGGGCCGGACGGTCTTCCCAACTCCGGTGATGACGACGGCTATGTCGATGCGCTCGCGGTCATACATCCCACAGCGGCCGCGGAGTGCGGAGGGGGCAGCCAGGACGACCGCATCTGGTCCCATCGGTGGAGTCTGGGTGCGCACGGCAACAATTTCGTGACGAACGTGCCTGCCTTCGGTGGCGACTTCATTCGCATCTCGGACTACTTCATTCAGCCCGTGTTCGCGTGCAACCAGAGCGACTTGAGCCCGATCGGCATTTTCGCGCACGAAATGGGCCATGCGTTCGGGTTGCCGGACCTGTACGACACGAGGTCGTCTAGCGGAAAACACGCCGGCGCCGGTAACTGGGACCTCATGTCGTCCGGTTCGTGGGGTTGTGACAATCGATCGCCGGAGAGCCCATGCCACATGGGGGCGTGGACCAAGTCGATACTGGGCTGGGTCGACGTCACCACCGTTCCGCCGAACACCGATATCAGCGAGTTGATCCTGGAGCCCGTGGAGACCGGGGGCGCCATCTATCGTGTCGACGCGATCGACGGGTCTGGTGAGTATTTCCTTCTGGAGAATCGGCAGCGGATTGGCTTCGACCAGAACCTATACGGAGAGGGTCTTCTGGTCTGGCATATTGATCCGGACTGGGTAGCGCAGCGTTGGGGCAGGGCGAATGCCAATGAGCACAGGGGGGTCTGGCTTCGCCAAGCCGATGGACTGGACGAGCTTGGCGTGCCGGGCGGCGGCAGGGGCGATAGCGGCGATCCATTTCCCTTCGAGGGTGACGAGACCGGCAGAGACGTCTTCCACGCGGCGTCCCGCCCGGCGGCCATTTCCTTTCTAGATACGCCGACCGGGCTGACCTTGGTCGATATCGAGGCAGCGGGTGACGACATCCGCATGAGGCTGTTGAATCGCTTCACGACGGTCACGCTTTCGGCAGATGGCGCAGACGACTCCGGGGGATTGTTCACGGTGGATGGCGCGTCCCTGGAGCCCGACAGCGAAGCCTTCGCGTCCGCGCCGTTTGTCGTGCACACTGTGGAGGCGGCGCGAGGTCAGGAGATTGAGCCAGGCGTGCGTCGCGTATTCCTCGGCTGGGCCGACGATGCGACAACCGACCTGAGTCGCGACATCACCTGGCCGCTCGAGGACCTCGACCTGGTCGCTCAGTACGGCGGGCGCCAGCTCGAACTTGCGATCGAGCTCGTAGGTGGGGTCAACGGAGTCGCTCCGGGGGCGTTGAGCGCTCAACCGGCGGCTCCGGACCTTTGGTACGAAGAAGGCACGCAAGTAACCGTCGAGGCAGTCGCCACCACCGGATTTGAGTTCGTCGCTTGGACGGGGGCGTTCGAGGGGCAGTCGAATCCTGCTACCCTCACGCTCGCAGCACCCATAGCTGCTGCGGCGACGTTCACGTTGACCTACACGATTCCCCCGACCACGGTCGACTTCCCGGCCGCGAGCCCGGTGGACATCCAATTCGAGGTCGAGAACGGGAACGACCCCGTCACGTGGGTGCGAGCGAGCGGCGCGCTCCCCGACGGCCTGACTCTGAACTCACAGGGTCGGCTCACGGGTTCGGCACTCGAGCTCGGCTCATTTCAAGTAGATGTGGTGGCTCGGGACGTGCTCGGTCTCTTGGCCGAGGCCACGATCACATTGGAGGTCGGCGACCCTGGCATCTCGCTCGCCCAGCTCGCCTCACCGTTCCTGGGGGTCGGAGAGCAGCTCACGTCGCTGCAGGAGGACTTCCTGGACCATGTCGGCAATGGTTCGGGCGGCTACGACCTAGGTGACCTCCGGGCCTGGGTGCTTGCCAATCCCGACCTTCCGTTCACCGCGAACTTGAGCGTGCTCGCGCTAGTCGGCCCGCGCACGGTCGTGCTCCAGTCGCAGCGTGATAGCCGAGAGTCTGGCCGATGAGGCGCCTCTCCGGTCCGCGCTGGGCCGCACTGCTAGCGCTGATCGCGCTGGCCGGCTGCGAGTTCGGCCCCAAGGGTCCCGGCGTGATCAACGGGACGATCATCAGTCCCTTCAACCTCGGCGCGGTCGTGCTCGAGGTGGAGGGCACGGGCGTGCGCGGCTTCGTCGGGAACGGCGATACCCAGGCCTATGGATCGGTCGTGCCGGGCGTTGGCGGGCGGCATCGGGTCGTGCTCGTGAGCCGCTCAGGTTCATCGATCCAGTTCGGGATCGAAGTCGAGGATCTTCGGGCTGAGACGCCGATCGCAATAGTGGTTTTTGCCGCCGGAGCGGACAACATCCCCAAGCTGCTGGCAGGTACTCTGGTCGAGCTCGAGCACTGATTTTCTACCGCTTGCTGCTCCACTCCCCTATAGCGACCTTACGCGGGCTGTTTTGCTGGATCCGCCATCCAGCGCCGCGGCCCCGCCAGTCGACGAGCAGAAGCAACCTCCGAGGACGCCCATGACCACATCTACTTGGATCACGATGATCGTGATCATGGTGTGCGTTTGGGGCGGCTTCTTCTGGGTGCTTCTCACCGCCATCCGAAAGGAGTCCGGGAAGAGCGCGTGCCACGACGGGATGACCTAGAGACCATTCTCATCCTGGGCTCCGGGCCGATCATCATCGGCCAGGCCTGCGAGTTCGACTATTCGGGTACCCAAGCCGTGCGCGCCCTCAAGGAAGAGGGCTACCGCGTCGTGCTGGTGAACTCGAATCCGGCGACGATCATGACCGATCCCGACATCGCGGATCGCACCTATGTCGAGCCGATCACCGTGGAGTGGGTCGAAAAGGTCATCGAGCGCGAAAAGCCTGACGCGCTGCTGCCGACGATGGGTGGTCAGACCGCGCTCAATGTCGCCATGGATCTGCATCGGGCCGGGATCCTGGAGAAACACGGAGTCGAGCTCATCGGTGCGGACGAGCGTTCGATCGAGATGGCGGAGGACCGCGAGCAGTTTACCAAGGCGATGCACCGCATCGGCCTCGAGGTCCCGACCGGAGGATTTGCGCGTACGATCGACGAGGCCCTGGACATCGTGAAGGGCACGGGATACCCGGCGATCGTGCGGCCCTCCTACACGCTCGGCGGTACCGGTGGCGGCATCTCGTACAACCGCGAAGAGTTGCGCGAGCAGGTCCGCAAAGGACTCGACGCTTCACCGATCACCGAAGTGCTCATCGATCGTTCGGTCATCGGCTGGAAGGAGTACGAGCTCGAAGTCGTGCGCGACGCCATCGACAACGTCATCATCGTCTGCTCGATCGAGAACTTCGACCCCATGGGCGTGCACACGGGCGACTCGATCACGGTCGCGCCTGCGCAAACACTCACCGACGTCGAGTATCAAAAGATGCGCAACGCGTCGATCGCCATCATCCGGGAGATCGGCGTCGAGGCCGGCGGCTGCAACATCCAGTTCGCCCTGAATCCCGAGGACGGCGAGATGCTCGTCGTCGAGATGAATCCGCGGGTTTCACGATCTTCGGCGCTGGCGTCCAAAGCGACCGGCTTCCCGATCGCGCGCGTCGGAGCAAAGCTCGCTGTAGGGTACCACCTGCACGAGCTGCCCAACGACATCACCAAAACGACGCCGGCCTCCTTTGAGCCGGTGCTCGACTACGTGGTGGTGAAGTTGCCGCGCTTCGCTTTCGAGAAATTCCCCGAGGTCGACGACACGCTGGGCATCCAAATGAAGTCGGTGGGTGAGACGATGGCGATCGGCCGCACGTTCCGGAGCGCGTGGCAAAAAGGCTTCCGAGGGCTGGAGACCGGTCGCCACGGATGGGTCACCGGCAAGCGGCTCGAGGACGACGGGCTCGAGTCCGACGACCGCAAAGCGCTGTTACGCGCAATTCGGCGTCCTACCGCAAACCGTCCGTTTCAACTGAAGCGGGCGCTCGAGGCTGGTGTTTCGCCGGAGGAGATCTTCGAAGCGACGAAGATCGATCCGTGGTTCATCGATCAGCTTCAGCAGATCCTCGAGTGGGAAACCCGCTTCCGGGACGCGGAGACAGTGGGTCCGGAGCTGCTGCGACGAATGAAGCGCGAAGGCTTCAGCGACCGGCAGCTGGCCGAGCTTCGAAATGAGGAAGAAGGCGAGGTACGTGCTCGGCGCTGGGGGCTGGGCATCCACCCCACGTACAACGTGGTCGATACCTGCGCCGGTGAGTTCCCGGCGGAGACGCCGTATTACTACTCGTCGTACGAGGACGAGAGCGAGAGCGTGCCCTCCGAGCGCGAGAAGATCGTCATTCTGGGCAGCGGGCCGAACCGGATTGGGCAGGGCATCGAGTTCGACTACTGCTGCGTGCAAGCCGTGCTCGCGCTCAAGGAAGCCGGTTTCGAGACCATCATGATCAACTCGAACCCGGAGACGGTTTCCACGGACTTCGACGTCAGCGACAAGCTGTACTTCGAGCCCCTCACGCTAGAGGACGTGATCGAGATCATTCGTCTCGAGCAGCCGATGGGTGTCATCGTCCAGCTCGGGGGTCAGACGCCGCTCAATCTGGCAAACGGCCTCGAAGCACTCGGCGCACCTATACTCGGCACGTCGGTCGACGCGATCGACCGCGCGGAAGACCGTGACCGCTTCGACGAGGTCTGCCGGAAGATCGGTGCGCGCACTCCCGCCAACGGCATCGCCAGGAGCGAAGCAGAAGCGCTCGCTGCAGCGCGTGAGATCGGCTTCCCCGTGCTCGTTCGGCCGAGCTACGTGCTCGGCGGGCGAGCCATGCGCATCATCTACGATGAGCCGTCGCTCGCACGCTACTTCGTGGAGGCCGCACAAGCATCGCAAGATCACCCCGTGCTCGTCGACCGTTTCCTCGAGGACGCCTTCGAGGCGGATGTCGACGCGCTTTGTGACGGCACCGCCGTCGTCATTGGCGGCATCATGCAGCACATCGAGGACGCCGGCGTACACTCCGGCGACTCGGCCTGTGTCTTGCCGCCGTACCTGCTCTCGGGCCCGGTGCTCGAGGAGATCCGCGACCTGACGCGCAAGTTCGCTCTGGAGCTCGGCGTGATCGGGTTGATGAACGTTCAGTACGCAATCAGGGACGACGTCGTCTACGTGCTCGAAGTGAACCCACGCGCGTCGCGCACCGTACCCTTCGTGAGCAAGGCAACGGGCGTACCGCTCGCGCGCCTCGCCGCGCGTATCATGGCGGGTGAGAAGCTCGCCGACCTCGATGTGCCGGAGGAGCCTCCGGTGCCGGGCGTGGCGGTGAAGGAAGCTGTGTTCCCATTCGACCGCTTCGATGTCGACGTGCTGCTCGGCCCGGAGATGCGTTCGACGGGTGAGGTCATGGGTTTCGACGACTCGTTTGGGATGGCGTTTGCGAAAGCGCAGGTCTCCGCGGGTAATCGTTTGCCCGAGTCCGGTCGGCTGATCGTCACTGTGAACGATGCGGACAAGGAAACCGTCACGCCCATTCTGCGCCGTTTTCGAGACCTCGGCTTCACGATCATGGCGACGCGGGGCACCCGGGAATACCTGGCGAGGCTCGGTGTGCCCACCGAGCGCGTCTTCAAGGTCGGGGAAGGTCGTCCCAACATCGTAGATCACATCGTGACGGGCGATGTCGCGCTGCTCATCAATACGCCAATGGGCAAGAAGTCTCAGTTCGACGACTACGAGATGCGCCGCGCAGCGATCACTTACAAAGTGCCGTACCTCACGACGATGTCCGCGACGTCAGCGGCGTGTGACGCGGTCATCGCGCTCAAGTCACGCGTGCGCGAAGTCAGCTCGATCCAGGAGCGCATCGCGTCCCTCGAGGCCGAGGTCAGCGCCGACTGACGTCGGGTGCGCCACTCGATGGGGATCTTGATACAGTGAGTGCCGCGACCGGCTTTTTCCTACACCCGGCGTCATCGCTCCACGACACGGGCTGGAGGCACCCAGAGCATCAGGGTCGCCTGCGCGCCTTGGCGTCGACGGTCGGTCAGGATCTGCTTACGCTGCACGGTTCAGTCGAGCAAATGCAGCAAGGGGAAGCGTCCTTAGAGGACCTGCTGCGCGTGCACACGGAGCAGCAGGTGAAGCGGGTGTGTGAGGCCTGCACGATGGCCGAACAGTCCGAGCGGATCGTATCGATCGACCCGGATACGAAGGTGTCCGCGGCGTCGTGGGATGCCGCGGTTGGCAGCGCGGGCACGGCGATCGCCGCGGCGCGGGCCGTCGTTGAGGGCACCATTGAGAACGCCTTCGTCGCGACGCGGCCCCCGGGCCACCATGCCACGCCCGATCAGGCGATGGGCTTCTGCCTCTTCAACAACATCGCGATCACCGCACGATGGCTTCAGGCACACGGCCACGCCGAGCGCGTGCTGATTTTGGACTGGGACGTGCACCACGGAAACGGCACCCATGATGCTTTCTACGACGATCCCTCTGTCTTCTTCATCTCGCTGCACCAGTGGCCGCATTATCCGGGGACGGGACCGGCCGAGCAGACCGGAGTAGGGGAGGGCGTCGGGTACACGTTGAACGTGCCACTAGCGGCCGGTACGCCGGCCGTGGAGCACCGTGGGCACCTCGAACGGGCTATCGCGGAGGCGCTCAGCCGCTTCGAGCCCGACTTCGTGCTCGTATCGGCCGGTTTCGACGCCATGGCGGGTGACCCGCTGGGGCAACTTCTGCTCGAGCCGTCCGACCTGTACGACATGACCCGCCACGTAATGGACGTTGCGGCCGGTCGGTGCAATGGGCGCGTAGTGACGCTACTGGAAGGTGGATACGACCCGAAGCGTCTCGGCGAGGGAGCTGTGGCAGTGATTCGAGCGCTTGCGGGGCTGGAGGCGCCGTAGGGTCGAGCGGCCCGCTGCGCCGCGTTGCCCCCGCCGCCCCGGTCCCTACCTTTCTCGAATGCCGCCAACCGAAGCCGGAACGGAAGTGTACGCCCCGACCGTTCCTTCCATGCTCGACCTGGTCCGGTTGAGTCCACGCCTTCTTTTCCCCCCCGGGGGCGTCGATCTCTACCGGCAGATTGCGGTGCTCACCGAGATGGGCGAGGACGGCGAGGTGCTCGACGTCGCATGCGGCAAGGGCGTCTCCCTCGAGTACTTCGTGAAAGAGTTTGGAGTGCACGGGTCGGGGGTCGATGTCGACCCCACAATGATCGAGCAGGCGGAGGCGCGCAGCCGCGACGAGGGCATCGCGGATCGGCTCCAGTTCCAGACCGGCCGCTCAGACGCGCTTCCTTATCGCGACGAGATCTTCGACGCGACGGTCGGCGAGATCGGCCTTTCCAATCACTGTGAGCCGGCAGCCGCCATCAGCGAGCTCGTACGTGTGACGAAGCCGGGCGGCATCGTCGTGCTCGTCCAGCTCGTTTGGAAGGCCCCCGTCGACGAGCAACGCCGGGTCGTACTGGCCGATCATCTGGGCGCTCGACCGCTTATGGTCGTGGAGTGGAAACGGTTGCTGCGGGAGAGCGGTATCTCCACAGTGCACACCGAAGACTGGTCGGATGAAGAGACGGCGTTCCGGCCCACCGTAGCCAAGCCGTTCCCGGACTTTGCCGAGTTGTTCTCGGTCGGTGAGAAGATCGGCATCTTGCGGAGGGCGTGGACGCGGTGGGGGTGGCGAGGCGTGCGCACGGTGTTGGAAAGGGAGCGGGAGGTTCACCGGCTGCTCACGCGCGAGCGCATCCTCGGGCTCGACCTCTTGAAGGGCCGGAAAGGCGAGGCGGCAGAGGATTCCGTGGCGCGAGCCGAGGCTGAGTCCGCGCCGCCGGATCATGAGTCGCAAACAGAAACTGCGACAGTGGGCGAAGAGACTGTGACCGTGCCCGAAGCTGCCAGGGACGACGAACGGGAAGAAACCGATACGGCTGGCCTGCCTCTTTTTGGCTCCGACGCCGACAAACCAACCCACTAACACAGCCGAGGCTAGACACGCACGTGAGCACTGCTCTTCTCTGCACCGCCGACGGGGTCACTAGAGTCCAAGGTGCGCTTCGCGACCAAGAACTCGACGGATGGCTGCTCTACGAGTTCCACGGCCTGAACCCGATCGCGGTACGGTTGCTCGGACTCGGCAAGACCACCCGGCGCGGCTATGTGCTCATCCCGGACGAAGGCGAGCCGATCGCGCTCATCCATGCGATCGAGGCGTCGTCCTGGCGTCATTGGCCTCATGCTGTCCGTACGTACTCGGGCTGGAAGGACATGGAGGAGCAGCTCGGGGCCTTGGTCGAAGGGAAGACACGGCTCGCCATGGAGGTGTCCCCCGGTGCTGCGGTGCCGACGCTCGACTACGTGCCGGCCGGCATCGCGGGGGTGATCCTGAACCTCGGCGTCGAGGCGACGAGCTCAGGCGACCTGGTCTCGCGCTTCCACTCGGTGTGGACCGCTGAGCAGCGGGAGCGCCACGGGGAAGCCGCTGAAATCGTCGCAAGCGTGGCGAAACGCGCGTTCGAGCGTGCTGCAGATGCCGTTCGTGACGACGAGCCCACGAGCGAGGGCGCGCTCTCCGATTGGATCCGCGTCGAGCTCACTGGCGCGGGACTCGTGGTGAAGCCCGACTGCATCGTGGCGATCGGGCCGCGAGCCGCCGACTCGCATTACGCACCGGTCGGGGCAGGCGAGACCATCAACCGCGGCGATCTTCTGCTCATCGACCTGTGGGGTGCTTTCGAGGGCATGGTATTCGCGGACCAGACCTGGATGGGCTTTCTGGGGAGTGAGGTCGACACGCGCACGCAAGAGATCTGGGAAGCGGTCCGCGACGCACGCGACGCGGCGGTAGCGTTCCTGCGAGGTCGTTTCGACGCGGGCGAGGACGTGCGTGGCTTCGAGGTCGACGATGTCTCCCGTGACGTGATCAGCGAGCGGGGCTACGGTTCCTACTTCGTACATCGCACAGGACATTCGATGGACATCGACCTACATGGCAGCGGTCCGAACCTCGACAACCTTGAGACCCGTGACGACCGACTCATCGTCCCGGGTGTCGGCTTCAGTGTGGAGCCCGGCATCTACCTCGCCGACGACATAGGTGTGCGCAGTGAGATCAACGTGCACTGGGGATCGAACGGGCCGGAGGTGACTCCTTCCGAGATCCAGCGAGAGATATCCCTGTTGTTAGAAGAAGACGGTTGAGCCCATCGCAGTACCGTGTGGACGTAGCCATCCCGCTTCCGATCTACCGCACGTTCACCTACGCGGTCGACGCCGACAGCGCTCCGGTCCCCGGAACGCGCGTGCTGGTACCGTTCCGCCGTGACGAGCGAATCGGGTGGGTGGTGGGTGAGGGCTCGAGCGAGGACATCAAGGGCATGCGGTCGGTTCGCACGGTGCTCGACGAGCACCCGACGGTGCCGGCGGATCTATTGGAGCTCTGCCGATGGATGGCGGACTACTACGTCGCGCCGCTCGGAATCACGCTGCGCGCCGCGCTGCCTTCGGTTCTCTCCGACGTCTCGAGAGACTATCTGACCGTGCTGGCGGCGCCTTCCGGCGAGATGAGGAGTCGGGAGCAGCGCGTTATGGACGCTCTCCTCTCCAAGGCGGGTCCACAACGCGTGCGCACGCTTCGCCGTGATCTGAAGATGGGCTCGATCTGGCCGGAGATCCGGTCGCTCGAGGCAAAGGGGATGGTGGGTCACGAGACCGTGCCTCCGCCGACGCCACCGGTGAAGACGCGCAAGGTCGTGCGCATCATCGATCGACTCGGTACGCTCGCTACGCGAGAGCAGGTGTTCGGGCGCGCTGGGCGTCAGCGGGAGGCGTTCGAGCTGCTCGAGGCGTCGGGGGGGGCTTCGGAGCTGGCACACCTGACCGGAGAAGCGGGCTTCAGCCGAACAGTAGTCAGTGGGCTGGTATCGAAGGGACTCGTCGGCCTCTTCGACGAAGAGGAGTTCAGGGATCCCTTCGCCGACAGGCCCGCGGAGATACCACCGTCCCTGGTGCCGACCGTGTACCAGCAGGCGGCGCTGGACACACTCGTCGGCGCACTCGACGAGAAGAGCCCTGCGCCCTTCCTGCTGCACGGCATCACCGGCTCCGGGAAGACGCTCGTGTACATCGAGCTCCTGCGCGAGGCGCTGGCGCGCGGACGTTCTGCCATCGTGCTGGTGCCAGAGATCTCGCTCACGCCCCAGACCGTTTCCCGGTTCCGAGCCCATTTCGGAGATGAGGTCGCGGTACTCCACTCCGGTCTCTCGGACGGGGAGCGCTACGATGCGTGGCGGCTGCTGCGCACCGGGGAGCGGAGCGTCGCGGTCGGCGCTCGCTCCGCTCTGTTCGCGCCGCTCGACAACCTGGGGGTGATCGTCGTCGACGAGGAGCATGACGGCAGCTACAAGCAGTCCGAAGCGCCGCGCTACCTGGCGCGGGACCTTGCGGTCGTGAGAGCGCGTGCGCACGGCGCAGTCTGCGTTCTGGGCAGCGCGACACCCTCGCTGGAAAGCTGGCAAAACGCCGGGCGCGGCAAGTTCGGGCTCCTGGTCCTGCCTGAACGCGTGGGTGGTGCGAAGCTGCCCAAGGTTCGCGTGGTCGACCTGAGGAAAGGTCGTGGCACCGAGGCGGGCACCACCAAACGACCATCGCGCGGTGCGGGTGTGCTCTCCGAGGAACTCGTAGCTGCGATCGACACGCGCCTGAGAAAGCAGGAGCAGGTGATTTTGCTGCTCAACCGACGCGGGTACTCGTCGTTCATCCAGTGCCGCGAATGCGGCGAAGTGGAGCAGTGCGAGAACTGCTCCATCTCGCTCACCTACCACCGTGTGACCCGGCGCATCGTGTGTCATCACTGCCGGTTCGAGGCGCCCGCGCCGTCCCGTTGCCCGCGCTGCGGCTCGCAGGACCTCTCCTACCGAGGTCTCGGGACCGAGCAGGTGGAGCGCGTCGCTGCAGAGACCTTTCCCGAGGCCCGAATCGCGCGCATGGACGTCGACACCACGTCGGGCAAGTGGGCCCATCAGCGCATCCTCGACCGCGTGGAGCGCGGCGAAGTCGACATCCTGCTCGGCACGCAGATGATTGCCAAGGGACTCGACTTCCCTCGCGTCACGCTGGTGGGCGTCGTGAACGCAGATGTCGGAATTCATTTGCCGGACTTCCGCGCGAGCGAGCGCACGTTTCAGCTTCTGAGCCAGGTTGCGGGGCGAGCCGGCCGGGGCAAGTTGGGTGGCGACGTCTTGATTCAGACCTCCTTGCCCGAGCATTACGCCGTGCGCGCGGCCGTAGCCCATGACTTCGAGGGCTTCGCCAAGCGAGAGCTCGAGGAACGAGAACGACCGCAGTACCCCCCGCATGTGCGTCTCGCCAACGTCGTCGTCAGCAGCCCGGATCAAGGGCTTGCCGCCACGGGGGCCGAGCGCGCGGCCGCCTGGGTGCTCCGTTGGATGTCGAGAGCAGACCGTCGGGGAGACCGTCGAGGGAGGGGAGGTGTCCACTTGGTCGGTCCCGCGCCCGCGCCCATTGAGCGGCTTCACGGACGCTGGCGTTGGCACTTTCTCCTGCGCAGCGCTTCACCTACGGCACTGGGCGCCACTGCCCAAGCGCTCATGCACGGATATTCACTCCCGGCCGGAGATGTACGGCTGGCGCTCGATCGAGACCCGGTGGCGCTGCTGTGACCGCCATTGCAGTCGAAGGGGGCTGCTGGATAAATTCGGGCAGCGGATTTCTACCATGGGCTGCCAGGAGGGGCTGTGGGTTGTTTGGCGCTGAACGCCTCGTTCGAGCCACTTACGATCATCCCCGCTCGTCGAGCGGTCCGGTTGGTCCTCGACGGTAAGGCCGAGATTCTGGAGAAGGACGGAACCAGGCGCTTCCGCTCGGAAACCCGCATCGTTCCCTGTCCCGCGGTGATCCGCCTGGTCCGGTACGTCCACGTCCCGCGCCGGTTCCGCCGACAAGTGACCAACACCGTCCTGTTTGCTCGCGACGACTACTCCTGTCAGTACTGCGGAAAGCACAAGAAGGAACTCCGTGGTCGCCAGTTCCTTACCCGAGACCACATCGTGCCGTTGTCCCGCGGCGGCGACAACACGTGGGAGAACGTGGTTACGAGCTGCTCACCGTGTAACAACCGCAAGGGTGATCGGCTCCCTCGGGAGGTGGGTCTCAAGCTATTGAATGAGCCCGGGCAGCCCAATTACGTGCACCTCGTCTGGGTGGTCAGGCGGGTGACCGGAGCGCAGGCGAAATACATTCGAATGTTCTATGGCGAGGGCGCGCTCGACGTGGTGTCGCAACGGCGCTCTGAGGACCCGTTGGAAATCAGCTTGTAGGTGGCTCGATAGCAGCCCGTGGCAGAAGCTGCTAGTCCTTGAGCCAGGTGTAGGGTCGCTCGTAGAATTGGCCAAACCCGCGCACGGTCCCTCCTATGTGTCTACTCCTTACCAGCGGATGATCCACCCGCGCACTTCGTCTTGGCTCACCTCGTATGAGAATCCGGGTTGACTGGAGCGCTCGGCCAGGAACCGTCGGAGATAAGCGGGCATGTTGCTGATGCCTTCGGCCTCGAAGTCCGAATCCGTCATCTCTACGTTCGAACCGCGGATCTCGGACTCGGACATCTTGAGCCCCCGGATCGCCTCCTCTACGGCCGTCTTTACCGGCGCGAGTTCTGGGGACGAGCCTGTGCGCGCCTTAATCACCTTGACGAGCCCGTCCGTGCCGGGCGCTGACAACTCCTCGCGGGCGCCCTGGAAATCGCTCAGGAGCCGCTCGTGCAGGCGAAGGAGTTGCTGCTACTCCCGCTTCGTCTGGTGCTCGAAATTGGATGAGGACATGCCTTAAAGTGTTACCCATGAGGCCCTTACGGCAACCGTCTATTGGCGCCCCGTCTAGCGCAGCGGCCATCGGGTTGCCGACCGCCGCTACTGCATGCTTGATTGACGCCATCACCACCGCCTACCCAGATGCAGCGATGACCGACTCGCGTGACGAAAAAGACGGGCGAACCGACGTGCAGCCTCCCCCGGCGCGCCTGCCTCAGCCGGTGCGAGGAATCACACCTGCCCCGGCCCTAGAGCGTCAGGCACCCGAGCCTGGCAAACCGACGCCGGTACGCGACGTCGCGAAGCCCGTCGCCCCACGTGCTGCCTCCCCGGACGAAAAGCCTGACGACGGCGAGGCTACCGTTGAAGTCGACGGCACGTTGTGGACGGTCCGTGTCCAGGGTCGCTCCGGGGGGGGCTCCTCCGCGAAGCCTCCCCTTTTGCTGTTGGGCTTTTGGAGGGTTGCGACTGTGGACTCCCAGCCGGACCGCGAGGCGATGGTCGTGGGTCGACGGTTTAGTGACCTGACCGACGGCGATTTGGAGACGGCGCTGGCAGAGAGTCGCGACCCCTCCGTCGTCGACCGCAGCAAGGCGTTCTTCTCCGAGGTCAGAGAGCGCCGGCGCTCCTGATTCGGCGTGATCGGCCTCCTCCTTCCTTGCCGATGGCCCTCGGAGGAACCTCCAGCAGGGGCTCCCGTGTCTAACAATACAGACGGTGGCGGACTCCAGAGGGTGTGCGATCCGAACCCTCGGGTGCCCTGAGGCCGTTCCGCGCTGTAGGTTGTTTGCGACTGACGCGGTTCTTCAACAAGGCGCGACTCTGCGGTGTCTTTAAACCGATCCGACATACCGACTGACGGCGATCTGGTCCAGCAAGCCAAACGGGGTGATGAATTCGCCTTCGGGCAGCTCGTGGAGCGGTATCAAACGGCTTCCTATGCGGTTGCCCTATCCGTCATTGGTCGGCACGAGGACGCCGAGGACGCAGCTCAGGAGTCCTTTCTGGTAGCGCTGCAACGGCTCGACGAGTGTAGGAGTCCGGAGCGGTTCGCGGGGTGGTTGATGACAATCGTGCGCAACCGGTCTCGCAACCTCGTGAGGCGAGAGTCATTGCGGCATACGGATCAGGTCCCTCCGGGGGCCCGATCGCTGGTGCCGCTGCCGGATCGGGTTGCTGAGACCTCGGAGTTGCGAGAGATGCTGAGGGAAGGCCTGGCCGCGCTTCCCGAAGTACAACGACAGATCGTGTTGCTGCACGACTTGGAGGGTTGGAAACACCGCGAGATCGCGGATCGGTTGGGGTTGCCGTCCGGTACGGTTCGGTCGCACCTCCATTTCGCGAGGAAAGCGTTGCGGGCGTCGCTTAGTGGGATGCTAGTGGGGCCTGACTTACAGAGGAAAGTGTTATGAGGGAAAACGTGCATAATGGGTCGGATTACACCGAGGGGCTCAATCAGGAAGATGAGCTAGCTCAGGCTCTGGGTCTTCTCGATCCGGCGCAGCAGGATCCGAGCTACTGGGTCCGTTTCCGTTCGTGGGTTGTCAGCAACGCTGGCGCCGAGTTGGCGCGACGCCGGCTCATTCGTGAGCTAACGGTGGCGGACGTGATGAGCTCTTGGGCGAGGGCTGTGGTCTCCACCGCCGCTCTAGTCGCTGCGCTTGCGGGCCTAATGCTGGTGCGTGGCGCAGGCCCTCCGGCTCTGCAGCTGGTCGGCGTCGAGGAACTTCTGGTCAGCGAGGTCGAGGGCGAGACGATTCCGACCTTGCTCGCCCCCGAAACCAACGGAACGGTCGCCTTTGCGGCGGAGATTTTCTAATGGAACATGGATCGCGTACCAGGCTCGTAACCGCCGTGATGCTCGTAGTGGTCTTCGCGTCAGGCGTGTTGCTGGGCGTCGCAGGCGACGGCAACTTGGTCGCCGCTGAAAGCCAGGGTAAAAAGCAGAGCATGTACGAACAAGTCGGACCGACGCCCGATCAGATGGTCTTCATCGACTCGATTGTGAAGGACCATAGCGCCGGCATGCGGGCGCTGCACGATGAGTTTCGTACAGCGTACTACCCGATCTACCGGGAGCTCATCGAGCATACGCGGGGTGCGATCAAGGAGGTCTTCTCGGAGGAGCAGGCTGCGGAGTACCAAGCGTTGCTCAATGACTTCGATCGGCGAAAGGCTGCCGAGCGAAAAGAGGCGGAAGACCGGGACTAGCTCCATGACATCGATAAGCCGTACCGCGGCCTGCGTACTCACAGGCCTGGCGTTTTTGGCGCCCCACTTCGCCGCCGCGCAGCAGACGATCAGCCTCGACGAGGCCGTTCAGCGGGCCTTGGGTCGCAGCACACAGATGCTGCAGCAGGACCAAATGGTGGACAACGCAGCACTGGCTGAGCGCTCGGCGTGGGGCGCGTTCCTGCCCAATCTGAGCATGAGCACAGGCGGCTCTTTGCGCAGCGCCAACGTTCTCGACCCGAATACCGGGCAGATCGTGCCTAGCAGCTCGGACTCGTACTCGGCGGGAGTTTCGGGCCGCGTGGATATTTTTCGGGGCGGTAGCCGTTTCGTCGAGCTCGACCGAGCGGACGCGGACATGCAGGCAGCCGTGGCACGTCGAGAGAGCCAGCGCTTCGCCGTCGTGCTCCAGACCAAGAACTTCTTCTTCGCTGCGCTGCGACAGGCCGACCTGCTCGAGGTAGCTCTGCGGCGCGTCGAACAGGCGCAACAGAACCTGGAAATCGTCAGGGCGCGTTCGCAGGTGGGTCGTGCCACCATCTCCGATTCCCTCAGGGCGCGCCTGGACGTTGTAAACGCCCGGCAGTCCGTGCTGCAAAACGAGAACGCGCTGCGCGCGGCTCGTTTCTCCCTCGGGCGGCAGGTCGGTGAGGCTGCGCCTGTGGTCCCGGCTCGCCCCTCTGACCTGGCGCCCTCGGAATTGCCGCTCAGTGAGGCGGAGATCATGCGCTTGGCCGAAGACGCGTCACCGACTGTAGTCGCTTCCGCATACGCGACGCGATCAGCCGCCGCTTCGGTGCGGTCAGCACGGACCGGCTATTTGCCGTCGCTATCGATGAACAGCGGGTATAACTGGAATAATCAGGAACGTTCATTCGATGGTGGACGCACGAGCTGGAGCCTGGGCTTGAGCCTGTCCTACCCCATTTTCAACAACTTCCAGCGCGAATCATCTCTTGATCGGGCGCAGTTCTCCCAGAGGGTCGCGCGGCTGCAAGAGGACGACTCTCGACTCGCCGCCCGACAGGAAGCGGACGCGGCATTGTACAATCTGCGCACCGCTGAGCGGGCCATCGAGATTGCTCAGGAGGCGGAGCTCGTAGCAGGGGAGGACCTCAGAGTGGTCCGCGAACGGTATTCCGTAGGCGTAGCGACCATCCTCGACGTTTTGATTAGCCAGAATGCGGCCGATCAGGCCAGCGTCGACGTCGTCACGTCACGATATGACTATGTGCTGGCTCGGGCTGAGCTCGAGTCGATTCTGGGGAGGGTGTTGTGAGCGATTTGATCATCAAGACCGAGGGCCTGGTGAAGCACTACGTGCTCGGCTCGGAGACGGTGCGTGCAGTGCGCGGCGTGGACCTCGAGATTCATGAGGGAGAGTTCGTGTCTGTCATGGGGCCGTCGGGCAGCGGCAAGTCCACGTTCATGAACATGATCGGGTGTCTGGATACGCCCACCGAGGGCAAGTATTGGTTGAGCGGCCAACTCGTCAGTGAGCTGTCAGACGACCAGCTCGCGCGCGTGCGAAATCAACGGATTGGCTTTGTCTTCCAGACCTTCAATTTGCTGCCGCGCGCCACTGCGCTGCACAACGTCGAGTTGCCGCTGATCTACGCAGGTATGAGGGGCAAGGAGCGCAAGGAGCGCGCCGCCGAAAAGCTGGAGTTGGTCGGGCTGGCCGATCGCATGGCTCACAAGCCACCCGAGTTGTCCGGTGGCCAGCGGCAGCGGGTGGCCGTCGCGCGCGCGCTCGTGAACGAGCCAGACCTTCTGCTGGCGGACGAGCCGACGGGGAACCTGGACTCGGTGACGAGCTCGGCGATCATGCGTCAGCTGGCCGAGCTCAACGAGCAGGGTCAGACGATCGTTCTGGTGACCCACGAGCACGACATCGCCGAGTACTCCAAGCGACAGGTGCACCTGAAGGACGGGCTCATCGAGCAGGACTTCTTCACCGAAGCGGCGGGAGCGACGACATGACTAAGCTGATCGGGCGGTTCGCGTTTCTCGCGTTGTTCGTGGTATCGGTCTCCGCCTGCGAGAGCGGAGAGGCGGCCGAAGCGGCCTCGAGCGTCGAAACCGTCGAGGTGGTGCGGGGCAATCTCCTGATCAGCGCGGAGGCCACCGGGACGGTGGAGCCGATCCGTGAGGTCGAGGTCAAGTCGAAGGCGTCCGGAGAGATTCTCAGGCTGCACGCCGACATTGGTGACGAGGTAAGGCCTGGGCAGATACTCGCGGACATCGACCCTCGGGACGTGCAGAACCGTTTCGATCAGACCGAGGCGGACCTCGAAGTGGCGCAAGTTCGGCTCGAGATCGCCGAATCCCAGATCGAGCGATCGACGCTCTTGCTCGAGCGGGAAGTCATCACGGCTCAAGAGCACGAAGGGGCTCGGGTCGAGTACGCCAATTCGAGGGCCAACTTGGTGAAGGCTCGTACGAACCACGAGCTCGCGGTGCTCCAGCTCGAGGACGTGCGCATCACCGCGCCGATGTCCGGCACGATCATCCAGAAGAACGTCGAAGAGGGCATGGTCATTCAGTCGGCGTCCGGCAACGTGTCCGGTGGCACCACGCTCTTCCTGATGGCGAACCTTGGCGAAATGCAGGTTCGCACGCTCGTCGACGAAACGGACATGGGCCAGCTGGAACCCGGAATGGTCGCCAACGTGACGGTCGAAGCGTTTCCCGACCGAACTTTTCGCGGGGAGGTCCAGAAGATCGAGCCGCAGGCGACTGTTGAGCAGAACGTGACGATGTTCGCGGTCATCGTGAGCATCGACAATAGCGGACGGCTCTTGAAGCCGGGCATGAACGCTGAAGTCGAAGTGATGGTGGACGAGGCCGTGAACGTTCTCGTCGTGCCCAACAACGCGATCGTGAAGACGACCGATGTGGGTCCGGCGGCGATGGCGCTCGGTCTCGACGTGGAAAACATGGATCTGACCGCGTTCATGCGCGCCGGCGGGGGTGGCTTCAATCGAGGCCGTGAGGGAGGTCCGGGAGCCGGCCGCGGCGGCGACGGTGCCCAGCACGGCGGCGGCGAGCGTGGTCAGCGGGGAGGTGGCGACGGACAGAGCGCGCGTGGCGGGCAGCGCGGAGGCGGTCCAGGCGGGGCTGCCGCCGCTCAGATGCAAGCGCTTCAAGGTCAGCTCGAGGCAGGTGAGATCACCCAGGATGAGATGCGCGCACGCATGCAGAGCGCGATGGCGGGTTTCGCTGGCTTCGGTGGAGAAGGTGGACCGCCGCGCCGGTCCCGGGCCGCAGTCGTATTCGTAATGGGTGCCGACTCGGTGCCGACGCCGCGACAAGTGCAGATCGGACTGAACGACTGGGACCGCACGCAGATCGTGAGCGGTGTCGAGGAAGGCGAGGTGTTAGTCGTTGTTGGTGCCGCACAGCTCATGGCCCAGCAGCAGGCGTTCCTCGACCAGATGCGGGAGCGCATGGGTGGGGGTAACCCCTTTGGTGGCGGCACGCGGGGCGGGATGGGTGGCGGACGTGGTCGCAGGTAACGGCTGACTCATGCTCGTCTTCGAGATCATCGCGGTTGCGATGGGCGCGATCCGCGCCAACGCCCTGCGTTCGGTGCTGACGACCCTCGGCATCGTCATCGGTGTCGGCGCGGTGATCACGATGGTTGCTCTCGGAGAGGGAGCGCAGCAGCGTGTGCAGCAGCAGATCGAGACCATGGGCACCACGGTTCTCACGATCCGTCCAGGCCAGCAGTTCTGGGGAGGCGTGTCCCGCGGGGAAACGCAGATGAGGATCGAGGATGCCGAGGCGCTCAGGAGCGAGACACTCGGACTTCTGAAGGTCTCGCCTGAGCTGCAATCGCGGATGCAGGTCGCCTACCTTCGCTGGAACTCCAGCAACACGTTGATGGGCGTATGGCCGGAATACTTCGAGATCTACAACCACGAGGTAGTCGCCGGGCGTTTTTTCACGGAGGGTGAATTGCGCGGGCGCCGACGCGTCGCGGTGCTTGGGCACAACCTGCCAGAGAGTCTCGGCGAGATCCCTCCCGAGTTGCTCATCGGCCAGACGATTCAACTTCGCGGCATCCCTTTTGAAGTCATTGGCGTGCTCGCGGAGAAGGGCGACGCCGCCTGGGTTCGGCCGGACGATCAGGTCTTCATCCCGCAGTCCACTGCGCAGTATCGGGTGATGGGGGGCCGCGACCGGCTGAACGCGATCTACGCATCGACCGAGAGCACCGAGGAGCTCGACAAGGCGTACGGCGAGATCGATCGAATCATGCGTCGAGAGCACCGCATTCGCCCTGGTGAGGAAGCGGATTTCAACATCCGCAACTCCGCCGACCTGCTCGAGACCTTCAACGAAACCAACGAGACGTTCACGCTTCTCCTTGCCGGCATCGCCGGCGTGAGTTTGCTCGTGGGCGGCATCGGCATCATGAACATCATGCTGGTGTCCGTGACCGAGCGGACCCGGGAGATCGGCGTGCGCAAGGCGCTGGGCGCCACTCGCCGCGCGATCATGACCCAGTTCCTCGTCGAGGCGCTCTTCTTGTGTGTTCTAGGCGGCCTGCTGGGGGTGGTCGTCGGCTACGGAGCTGCGGAGTTGATGACGAGGGTCGCCGAGTGGGAAACCGTCGTAGCGCCTCAGGCGGTGGCAGTCGCGCTGGCCTTCAGCGCCGGCATCGGACTCTTCTTCGGCATCTGGCCCGCGCGCAGGGCATCCATGCTCGACCCGATCGACGCGCTCAGGTACGAGTAGAGCTGCTCGGCTCTCCGCCTGCTATCTCCGTAGCAGAACCGTACTCGTCATCCCCTTGCGCACCAGCGCAAGTGAGATCGTTGCGTCGGCCCGGGCCAGTGCCAGGCGCAGACCCTGCACCGACCGCACGGCAACGCCATCGATCTGGGTGATGACATCGCCCGGCTCGATCCCGGCGGCGGCGGCAGGGGTCTTGTCGGGCACGTCGACCACTAGCACGCCCCCTTCGACCCCCTCGAAATATGTCGCCAACTCTGCCCGCAGATCGATCAATTCTGCCCCTATCGCTCGGTTCTGACCGATCAGATAAGGCGTCAGGGGTCGGAACTCGCCTCTTTGCCCCCTTTCGACTTCTCTCTCCCGCTCACCATCAAACTCCCGGACCCTTCTCGGGGAGACGAGCACGTTGTAACGGTTTCCCGCGTTGGAGAGCGTCGCCTCTTGCATCGACTGCTGCACTCGCAAAGAACGCTGAGAGAGGTCCTCCATTACTGCGCGGAGTTGCACGAGCTGCCGGTCGTTTTCGTTGCCGCGCAGCGTGCCGGAAATGCGCATCAAGTCACGGACCCGCTCCCCCTCACGTGCGGACACCTCACGCAACATGCCGTTCAACTCGTCCATCGCGCGCTGCAACGAGTCGTGCTTCTCGCCGGGAAAAATGAAGAACGGGAACGGTGCTCGCGCTTCCTGGGCCGCCCATCTCCGTACTGATTCGTCGGCCTCCGGGAAGGGCCCCCGGACGTCCGGCCACGTGGATTCGGCCACGCGACCTACGGTGACTTCACGCGTCAAGATGCGGGCGATCACCGGATCCAGGGGTACGACCGTCACGTCAGGGGCGTCGATGGTCAACTCAGGGAGCGCGACGTTACGGCCCTGGGCCTGCACGAGTCGGACGCGGATCGAGCTCATCGCTCGTAGCGCGGTCTCGACCATGGAGTCTGACTGGACGCGAAACCTGTACACGGGTGTAGGCAGGGATGCGGCGCGATCCGCCGCCGTCAGATCGACCTGGTGCCGTTGTCCATTTCTCATGTACACGATCTGCACGGGGTCACCGGCATCCAGGTGTAGCCGATCGTTGACGTTTTGAAACCCTCTCACGTCGTCGATGTCGTTGATGCGGAGAATGAAATCGCCGGCGCGCAGACCGGCAGCGCGTGCCGGCCCGGAATCGTTCAGGCCCGTGACCACCAACACGACCCTTCTCGCGCCATCGTGAGAGGTCTGGTTTCTGACTTCGAATTGAATGCCGATCCATCCCGTTGGGGCTCCCGCGACCTGCGGGGCGACAAATTGCGCCAGCACAGACACTGGCATCAGGATCAGCGCTCCGACGGCCGCAAGGCGGTACAGCGTTCGCATGAGCATCAGTACCAGTTGCTCCGGCTCGCCACCAACTGCGCCGTCGCCTCTCGCTCACCGAGCACCGACACTAGGAACCCGTTCAGGTATGGATCACCTGGAGCCTGCCGCACCGCTGCCTGACTGACCGTGGCCAAGTACTCGAGCGCCGCCATCCGGCTCATCGGATCGCTCCCGGCCTCAACGCCGGACTCCGAGATCAGAAGTTGCTGATAGCGCGTGATTGCCGCGACGTAGTTCTGTTCGGCCACCCGCACCGCGGTCGCTGCCGCCTCGACGCTGGTCGAAGTCGCGAACGTGGCCGCACTGGACGGCATCGCGAGATCGCCCAGCGACTCCGGCGCCTCCGGCGAGGTGAGCAGAGCTCCTGCACCGGCTCCCGAGAGGAAGAGCACTGCTGCGGCTGCGGCTCGCATCCACCCCGGCGTCTGAGCGAGGCCAATGCGGCGGAACCGTCCAGGGTCGTTCATCAGCCCTTCGGAGCGCAAGCGCGCCTCGAGCCCATGCCAATCCCCCTGCGGAGCCCTGATCTCCGGCAGCGAACGCAGCGCATCCGTCTGACTGCGAATCGCCTCCAATTCTGCCGAGCATGCTTCGCACTCGGCGATGTGGGCCGCTTCCTCGGGCTGGGGAGTCTGATCAACCAGCCGCGCCAGAATCTCAGTGTTTAGATGCTCCATGCTTCTGCTCCACTTTCCTGCGCTGCGCCGTCCAAGGCCGTGAGCATGTCTCGCATCTTCGCTCGCGCCTTGAATAGCTGTGACTTCGATGTGCCGGATGTTACGCCCAGCGTGTCTCCGATCTCCTCATGTGTATAGCCCTCCACATCGTGGAGGATCAGCACGCGTCTCATGCCATACGGGAGCTCGTCCAGAGCTCGCTCGAGCCGCTGTTGCAACAATGCGTCTCCTCCGCGAGGCGCGACCGGCACTTGTTCGGGTACCGGTCCTTCCCGCTTCTTTCTGGTCTCCGACTTCCGGAGTGCCTGCAGCGCCGCGTTTACCGCGATGCGGTGCAGCCACGTCGAGAAGCGCGCGTCGCCTCTGAACGTAGGTAGCGCCCGGATCGCTCGGATCCAGGCCTCCTGCGCATAGTCCTGAGCCAGATCGTCGTCGCCGGCGATTCGGCGCACCACGGCGTAGACCCTTGGTGAATACCGGTCGTATAGCTGCCGGATCGCTCGGGCGTCGCCATCGGCGGCCAACCGGATCAGCTGACTCTCAGAAGGTCCCGTCGAGATCTCTTTCATTCCTGTCCTTCGATGCGCCGTCCCCCGTGCAGGGTTGCATCTACGACTGTCGATCTAATAGGCGCCACGGTGGACGTTCGTTACTTGAACGATGCCGCTGGCGCGCCTGAGGTTCAATGGCCTAGTGTCAAACAATGACTCGCCCCGCAAATGGACTCCCTCGCCCGGGACAGGCGCTGGGACTTGTCGCCTTCGTGGCGCTTCTCTTTCTTCTCTTGGGCGTTCGCCTTCAGATCTGGCTCGGCGAGAGCGGGCTGCTCGCCGCCGAGTGGCTCCTGCTCTTCCTACCGGCGCTGCTCTTTGTGTACTTGGGGGGCTTCGACGTCCGGAGCACGCTATCGCTCGGCCGTCCTACTCGGCACGGCGCATTAGGGGCATTGCTGCTGATAGCGGGTGCCACCCCGGCCGCGTGGTTCGTCGGGTGGCTGCAAACGTTCTTCCTGCCGATCCCCTGGGAGATTCTCGAGGGTCTCGAAGAGCTCGTGACAGCCGACAGCGCGGGGCGCCTCGTGTGGCTACTGCTGCTCCTCGCGGTGACGCCCGCCTTCTGTGAGGAGATCGTTTTCCGGGGTGTGCTTCTCGCGGGTACGCGCAAGCTGGATCCCTGGCGGTTCGTCTTGCTCAACGGCGCGTTGTTCGGCGCGTTCCATCTGTCGTTCCAGACAGTGATCCGGTTCCTCCCGACCGCCTGCTTGGGTATCGTCATCGCTTGGGCTGTGTGGCGCACCGCCTCGATCTGGACCGGTGTGCTCATGCATCTCATCAACAACGCGTCGATCGTCGTACTCGCGTCCATGCCCAGCTCGAGGGAACTGCTGTCAGATCCCGAGGCTCCACCTCCGCTTTGGCTGGTTCCGTTCGCAGTGGCTGCGCTGACGCTGGGCGTCCGCATGCTGCGCGCTGAAGGTGCGGACGCTTCTCATTCAAAAAAAAACGAAAGCGAGACTTGATGTCGAAGCAGTCACACTTCCCCGGCGCCAGCCACCTCGAGTGCACAGGCACCGGAGAAATCGTGGAGAGCTAACAGTTGATTGGGTTGTCGGCTGTGGGCAAACCGCTCTTCGCGCGCTACGACCTGGACGCCGTCGCCGACCGGTTTACGCCGGACGCGGTCGCCGGGCGTGAGGCCGGCCTGTGGCGTTACGAGGAGGTTCTTCCGGTGCGGAATCGTTCCGCCCAAGTGAAGCTGGGGGAGGGTTGGACACCGCTCATCGATGCCCCGCGCTGTGCGTCGCGTCTCGGCGTCAGCAGGGTGTGGATCAAGGACGAAGGTCAGAATCCGACCGGTAGCTTCAAGGATCGCGGTCTCCGCCTCGCAGTTTCGCGGGCTCTCGAGTTGGGCGCGAAGGAACTCGCGCTTCCTTCTGCCGGCAACGCCGGCAGTGCCGCCGCGGCATACGGAGCCGCCGCTGGTCTACGCGTGCATGTGGTCGTTCCTTCTGACACGCCCAGGCCGATCCTCGAAGAGATGGCCGCGTTCGGAGCGGACGTTGAGCTGCTCAATGGCCTCATCAGTGATTGTGGCAAGGTCGTGAGAAAGGGCGTCGAGCAGTACGGATGGTTCGACCTCTCCACGCTCAAGGAGCCGTATCGCGTAGAGGGGAAGAAGACGACGGGCTACGAGCTCCACGAGCAGCTGGGGGGGCGACTTCCCGACTCGATCGTCTACCCTACCGGCGGTGGCACCGGTCTGATCGGGATGTGGAAGGCCTTCGACGAAATGGAGCGTCTGGGCTGGATCGGCTCCGAGCGACCCAAGATGTTCACCGTTCAGGCCTCCGGCTGCGCGCCCATGGTGCGGGCGTGGGCGGCCGGGGAGGAGGAGAGCGCCGAGATGTGGCAAGGAGCCACCACGTACGCCTCGGGTCTGCGTGTGCCCGGGGCGGTGGGGGACTTCCTCATCCTGCGGGCTCTCCGTGAGTCTGGCGGTGGGGCGGTCGCGGTTGCGGACCATGTGATGGCGGAATGGGTCCGCCACATTGGCACGGATACTGGAATCTTCGCGGCACCAGAGGGTGGCGCGACGGCAGCCGCGGTCCCCATGCTGATGGAGATGGGCCTGATCTCTACCGACGATGAGGTGGTACTCTTCAATACGGGAAGTGGTCTTAAATACGTTGGAATGGAGCCTATCGACTAGTGATGGCACGCTGATGGTCGCCCTTTTCTGGATCGTCTTCTGGGTGGGACTGGTCGTACTGGCCTTCGCCGCCGGCGTCAGTCTCCGGGTGCGCCTGCATAGGCACGTGCGCGCTCGCATTCCCGTGGTCGACGACGAGGCCCTGGACACGATCCTGAACACTGGGATCCTCACCGACGACGATGAACCGCTCGACATCCGAGAGATCGATGAAGAAGAGCGAAAGTTCTGGTCCGAGAGCTGGGACGAGCCTGAGGAATTGTGAGCGGGCGGAGGCTCTTCGGAGCTGCCTCGTCTTCAGCTCGGCTCGAATCGGTAGTAGATGCCGGGCAGCGGAACCCACCTACCGGTGAGCGGTAGCTCGTCCTCGGGGTCGGTGCGCCGAACCCAAAGAGCTCGACTCACGTTCAGGCTGGCACCCAGCGAGTGCGCGCTGGCCAGGTTCCAGTCGACGCCCACGGGCGCCCTCAGCACAGCCGCGAGGCCGAGTCTCCCGTCCGACGGCTTGGCAGCCACCAGCCAAAGGCCGGCACCCACGAAGGGTCTCGCGGCCTTGGCGCCGAAGTACTGCTTTACCGCGATCGAGAGGCTCAGGTCTTGAAAGGCCCAGGTGCCCAAGGTCAGGTCGAAGCTGCGGTTGCCGTCGAAGAACTCGAGCACCAGACCCATTGTGCCCACACCTCCGACGCTGACCCCGATCCGGACGCCAGAGTCGTCCGCGGCGCTCTGACCATTGATGGCCGAAGGGACACAGATCAAGGCCAAGATCACCGCCGCGGGAAGGGCGACACTCGGCACCGAGATGGGGCTGGACATGGAGAGTCGGGTCATGAGAGCCGGAAGGTAGACAGGAGGTCGGGACGGGTCCACGGGCGGTCTCGCCTGCCTCGTCCCGCCGGATTTGTCCTAGCCCTGCTGACGTTGGCTGCGCTGGTGCCGGCTTGCGTTCCCCCTGATACGCCGCCTAGGCTCGACACTCGACTTCCAGCGGCGGTCTTCGAGCTTGTCCAGCCGGACACGGTTCGCACGGAACGAATCGCCCCGGGCGTCCTGTACCGGTACCTGTGGTCTCCCTTGGGCCCGTGGGCCGTGCATCTGGTCGAGTCGGCACTCGACCAACGCTGCGATGTCGTGCTGGACGTCTTGCAGGCGGAGCCGCGAGAGACGGGGGGGGAAGGCCGAGAGCTCGTGACCAGCATGGTCGAGCGCGTCGGACCCGCGGTGCTGGCTGCGGTCAATGCCGACTTCTTCACGCCCGAAGGACGGACGGTTGGCGCCGAAGTCGTAGATGGCAGGGTGACCGCGGCGCGCGCGCGCCCGGCGTTGGCTTGGAAGCCCGGCGAGCCCCCGTGGATCGGAGTGCCGAGCGTGCAAGGCGCGTGGATCGATGTCGGTTGGCCCATCTCGATAGAGGGTGGGGACGGTCAGACCCAAGCCGTGGGTGGCTTCCCAGAGCTGCTGGACCAGGGCGAGCGAGTTGGAGACCTCGAGGTGCGCGAGCGCGTTGCCTTTGCGGCCTCTCGTCAGCCGCGGACCGCCGTGGCTTACGCCCCTGAACGTGGCCTCCTGTGGCTCGTGGTAGTCGATGGGCGCCAGCCGCCGCATTCGAACGGGATGACGCTGCCCGAGCTCGCGTCCCTCTTCGAGGCGCTCGGCGCGACCGAGGCACTCAACCTGGACGGGGGCGGCTCCTCGGTCATGGTGCTCGGCGGACGGGCCATCAACAGCCCATCGGATGCGGACGGCGAGCGCGCAGTCGTAAACGCACTCGCCATCCGTCGGGACCGAGCAGCGTGTGAAGCTGCGAAGTAGCGATGCCCGTGGCTCCGAGGCCGAATCCGCTGGACACCGACCCTGCGGACTGCTCTTTTCTACGCTCCGTAGGCTCTGGGGGGCGGCCTCTCGAGCGTACGGAGTCGCCCGCTCAGGGAATCCAGCTCCCCTTCAGGAGAAGTCATGTACGGCGGAAAGAACAGGAGCCCAGGAAAACCACGGCCCATCGCCATGATCATACTCGTTGCTATGATTGCTCTGACGCCGCCGAGCGGTGTTTTCGCGGCGCCCGCGTCGTCTGCTCCGTTGCTGCCACAACAGAGTGACACGATTCCGCTGGCACCGGTCGAAGTACAGGTTCTGCGGACGCCCATATCGCAGAGCGCTTCACCGTTTCCGGTCTCGGCGTTGACCGGGAGGGATCTGCAGCGCGGGCGAAGTGGCTTCTTCTTAGGGGACGCTCTCCAGCTGCTTCCCGGCGTGCAGGTGCAGAACCGCTTCAACCCCGCCGTCGGGGAGCGGGTTGCAATTCGCGGATTCGGAGCTCGCGCCCAGTTCGGACTCCGAGGGATTAGAGTGGTCGTGGACGGGATCCCGGCGACGCTTCCCGATGGACAGAGTAGCCTCGATCACTTGGATATCGGTTCGCTCTCGCGGGTAGAGGTGCTGCGGGGACCAGCATCCGCGCTGTTTGGAAACGCAGCGGGCGGGGTGCTGTCCTTCACGACCCGACCTCCTGCGACGACGCCGTTCGACACGGAAGTCATGGGCGTGACAGGCAGTGACGGGCTATGGCGCGGCCAGGTGACTGCATCTGGAACGGTGGACGAAACGGGCTACCTGGTGACCGTGTCGGGGCAGAGGTGGAACGGCTATCGTACGATAGCCGCCGGCTCGCCGCGCATCGATACGCTCGGCACGAACTACGGAGGGTCTGATCGGCTCGGGTTCAACGCGCGAGTCACGACTCCGCTCGCGGGTGGCCAACTCTCCCTGACCGCGAATGCGCTGGATCTGGACGCCGAGAACGCCGGGTCGAAGAAGGACGACGCCGACGTCCTCTTCCGTGAGATCAACGACCTCTATCTCAGGTTCAGGACCGGGAAAACGCTAAAGCAGCAGCAGGCTGGCGTGCGCTGGGCAGGACCTCTCGGGGGTGCGCTTGAAGCCGACTTCTCGGCATACGGCGTGCACCGGACCATCAACAATCCCATTCCCTTCGACGTCATCGATCTCGCGAGGAAGGGAGGGGGCGTTCGCGCCCAGCTGGGCAGTACGGTTGCCGCTGGTTCTGGGGAGTTCAACTGGTTAGGCGGGTTCGAATACAACTTGCAGAACGACGACCGCTCGGAGATCTCGAGAGGCTTCGGGACGGGGCAGCCTGCCGCGGGAGCCACCCCGTTCCTCGATCAGGCTGAGGACGTGCGGAGCGCGAGTCTCTTTTTTCAGGGCACACTGCAGCTACCAAGTGGAGCGATCGCTCTCGCAGGCCTCCGGTACGACAACCATGAATTCACTGCCGACGATCACGTGCCCGTGACTGCGGAGAATGCCGATGACTCAGGTACGCGGACTATGGACGCGGTAAGTCCTTCCATCGGAATCAGCATACCGGCGGGCGAGTCCGTCCACTTGTTTGCTTCGGCTAGTACCGTGTTCGAAACACCAACGACCAGCGAACTGGGAAATCAGCCGAATGCGGCTGGTGGTTTCAACCCAAGCCTCGATCCGATGAGGGGAGAGTCCTTCGAGTTGGGGATCCGTGGCAGCGTGGGATCGAATGCCGTCTTCGAACTCACTGGATACAACACGAATCTGCGCAACGAACTCGTCCGCTTTGAGCTGGAGGGCTTCGACGACGTGAGCTACTTCCGGAACTCCGGCGAGTCGCGGCATCGCGGTCTGGAAGCGACGCTGTCCGTCGTGTCGGACGACGGGGCCGTCCGGGCGGATGTGATGTACGCACGCATCGACGCACAATTCGAGGAGTACGTGTTGGGTGGGGACGACCTGAGCGGAAACAAGCTTCCAGGTGTGTCGCCGAACCGAGGCCAGGCTGTTCTCCGCTTTAGCCCCGGGGGGGCGTGGGCCGAGATTGCCGGGACGTACGTGGACGAAGTGCCTGTCAACGATCGCAATACGACGACGACGCCCTCCTACTTCCTAGTGGATCTCAGGGCCGGACTCGACGAGATCGCGCTGGGCACCATGAACCTGTCCCCGTGGGTCGCGCTGACGAATGCGCTGGACCAAGATTACATCGCTTCGGTGGCCGTGAATGCGTTCGGTAGCCGCTTCTTCGAGCCAGGACCCGATATGTCCTTCCAGATCGGCTTCCGAGCATCCTGGGGAGGCAGCCGCTAGGAGGTTCTACCTGCGGTCTTGGATGGTCGCCAGAAGGATCGCAGCTTCGGCACCCCGGGGGACGAGCGCGCGCCGTGAGGCGCTCGCCCCGTCCGAGCGCGTTGCGTCCAGACGCAAGCTCGACCCGCGAGGGACGTCACAAAGCAGGAAGATGCCGCCGCGCATCGGTCTTGGTCTCGACCGTCGCACGGCTCCCTTCCGACCCGAGTGTCCACTCACGAGGCGTTTCGCCAGCGGGGCCTCGAGGGACTGCGAGCAACTGCGGTCGGTACGAGTCCGTTTCTTCCCACGCCAGCTTTATCAGGATGTCCGCTTGGGGCCGACCCGACGCGTCGGTCACTCTGCCGAGTAATGGTGCCGTCTGGGGCGGGCGTAGAGTTCCACCGCAAAGCTCGTCCAACACGTCGGCGAGCGCGGGCACCCGTAGGGTGACGTGCGTCATCTCACCAAGCTGGCTCACGACCTCGGTGACCGGAGCGGGGAGCCCGAGTGTGTCGAGCAGCGTGTGCCGAACGACGAGCTTGTGCAGGCCGCCGGCGAGGCCAGGCAGCAGAAAGGGCCCGTCTGCTTCAACCGCGCGCTCCTCGCCGCTACCCAGAACGCGAACAGTGGCCGAGGCGGCCTCGCCCACTCGTATGGAGTCTTGTGCCGAGCCCGCGATCGTGGCTGTGGACGATTCGAGCACGATCTCGCCTGAACTATCGGCGACGCGCCACGCGATGCCGCCCTCGTCCCGGTACCCACGTCGACGCAAGCGGCCGCGTCGGTGGACATCCATGATCGGCATGTGGATCCACCACTCCCGCACGATCCAAGTCCCGTTCGGTAGTCGTGTGAAGTTCACGAACCCACCTGGCTCCCCGATCTCCTTGTTCGAGGAGACATTCACGTACGAAAACTCCAGCCGGTCCAGTTCGGCGGTTTCTTCGTCGAGCCATAGCACGCCCTCGATATCCGGTAGCGTCCGACTCTCGACGGGCTCGAAAACCAGGCCGATGGAGCCGGCTTCGCCGCGACGCACTCCCATGCAATGTGTGTCGATGAACGCGTCACTCAGAAACGCCTCGGCGTCCGGGGCGTGGTAGATCGTGCCGGACTCGACATCCTCCTGGACGAAGCCGTCGGCTATTAGCCCCTCCACGGGCACACTCACGAACGGCGCGTTAGTCGAGCCCCGCTTGAACGCCCGATTCTCGTCCAGGATGCGCTCTTCACTGCGGTCGAGGTCCCGAACAAAATGACGCAGCGTATAGCGGTAGATGCCCGTCGACTGCGTCCATGCCGCGGCCTCGAGAGCTTTTCGGGCCTCCTCCCAAACTCGGGCGGTGACGCGCCCTTCCTCGGGCCGGACTTCGCACCGACGCGATCCTGAGACGTCGAGCCCACGAATGCGAATGGGGCGGATCGGGACAGCGATGCGTCGGAACGTACCGCGCACGGGCACGTCGAAGGGATCCGTCGTAAGGCTCGCGTACCCGATCCGGTCCACACGGACGTGGTAGCGTCCGGGGTGGTCCGCCCGCATTGTGAAACCGCCGCCGGCGTCGGAGAGCACTCGGTCGACGGCCTCGCCATCGAAGTCGAATAAAACGACCATCGCGCCGGCTAGACGCGTCCCGGTGCCGTCCTCTGCGACGACACCTCGCACAGTCTGCGCCGCGGCGTGACTCGCGAGCGCCACCAAGCACATCAAGACCAGACATGGAATTCACACCCGTGAACTATACGTCGCGGGCCGGCTCTCCGCCCGCCCGGGGTGCCGACGCCCGGGGGCGGCCGCTAGCTTGGCGCCATGAGCCCACTCCCGACTTTCCACGGACATTTGCTCGAGACCTGCCGACGCAGGCGCGAGGTAGTTCTGAGCCAATTGGGCTCCGCTGTCATGATCCTGCCTTCAGCCTCGCTACGCTACCGATCGAGGGACACCGAGTACAGGTATCGCCCCGATAGCGAGCTGTATTACCTGAGCGGGGCGACCGAACCGGAAACGCTACTCGTGCTCGTGGGTGGGGACGATCCTCGTTTCGTTCTCTTCGTTCGCCCGCGCGACGCGGGGGCGGAGCTGTGGGCAGGTCCGCGGCTCGGACCGGATGCCGCTACGGAGCGTTATGGCGCTGATGAGTGCTACTCGGTTGCGGAGCTGGACGAAAAGCTGCCCGGTTTGCTGCAGGCGGGCGACAGACTCCATTACCGGCTCGGTGCGGAAGAGAGGACGGACGGCTTCGTTCGCAAGGCGCTCGCTTGGGCCCGCGGCAGCGGCATGCGCCGGGGCACTGGACCCCGAGGGCTAGTCGATCCCGGAGAGATTCTCGATGAGTTGCGCCTTCGTAAGGATGTCGAGGAGGTCGAGGCGATCCGCGTCGCGGCGCGCATCAGCGCTGAGGGACACCGGTCGGGTGCCGCCGTCATCGCGGAAGGCGTAGGAGAGTGGATCGTGGAGGCGGCCGTGGACGCTGGCTTTCGGGCGGCGGGGGCCAACGGTCCGGGCTTCCCGACGATCGTTGGGTCCGGCACCAACGCCTGTACCCTCCACTACGTGGAGAACCGGGACACGATCGACGATGAGTCGCTGGTCTTGATCGACGCTGGAGCCGAGGTGGCGATGTACAACGGGGACATCACGCGCACCTATCCGGCCGCTGGTGGCTTCTCAGACACGCAGCGCGACGTCTATCGAATTGTCGAGGCCGCGCGTCGCGCTGCGGTGGAGCAGGTCTCCCCGGGGGTCACGATCGCTTCGGTACATGAAGCCGCGGCCCGTACGATCCTCGAGGGGTTGGTGGGGCTCGGGGTGCTCTCGGGGCCAATGGAGGAGCTGTTCAGCGAGGCCGCGTACCGACTGTTCTTCCCGCACCAGACGTCCCATTGGCTCGGGCTCGACGTGCACGACCCCGGCGATTACGCGAAGGCGGGCGAATCGAGAGTGCTCGAGCCGGGCATGGTCTTCACGATAGAGCCCGGTCTCTACTTCCGTCCCGAAGCCTGCGAAGATGCCGCTGCTCGGTTCTCGGGCATCGGAGTGCGCATCGAAGACGACGTGCTGGTGACCGACGACGGCTGCGAGGTGCTGACTGCCGCGCTACCGACGGGCGAGTCTGAGGTCGAGGATCTGGTAGGCGCCCGTTGACGACGCCCGCCGCCGGACGCCACGCCCTCCTGCTCCAGCGCCTGCAGCAGCCGGGCCCGCTCGTGGCAGTGGAGCTACGACCGCCACGGTCGGATCTGGAGCCCGAAGACGGCATGGGCGCATGGATCGACCTGCACCACTCGCTCGGCCGGCTGACCAGCGACGACCTTTTCGTCTTTCTCACGGACAACGCGGTGGGGGGGGCTGAAGAGGAGAACCTTGCGCACGTCGGCGCGAACGTTGGTGAAGATGTCGACTTACGCCGGATTATCCCGATTCTGACCACGAAGCACTCGGTCGACTACTGCATGATGTTCGCGTCGCGCGCACAATCCGAGGGGTTCGATGCGCTCACCGTCCTCGGAGGCGACAAGTCGGTGGGTGTCCCGCGTTGCGTGCCTCACGGACGCGACCTTCGAGAGCTCCTGCGCGAGCGACTGCCCGATCTCGTACTGGGAGGGTGGGCCAACCCGCACCGCGACGCAGAAGAGCAGGTCGCGTTCTTGACCGCGGATGACGCCACCACGGACTTCGCGCTGACCCAGGTCGTTTCGCATCACAGCTTGGCAGGGGTCGAGCGATTCCTCGAGCGGATGCACGAGGTCGGAGCCACAGTACCCACGGTCTTCGGCGTCTTCTTCTACCGCAGCGCCAACCCGAGGACTCTAGAGGCCCTAGGAGGATTCTTCCCAGTCCCGGCCGAAGAAGTGACACACGAATTCGAGAGCGCGTCCGCCGAGGAGATCTGCGCGCGGACGATTCGAGTCCTGCGAAGCGTAGGAGCACAAAAGATATACATCAGCAACCTAGGCAACCGAGGCGCCGGCCGTCGCCTGAAGAGGATCATGGACCAGGTCTAGCCCCTAGGAGCGGTCCCTCTACGGGCTGCCCGCACCCGCAAGACGATTAAGCGGTCGCGCTGACCCCCGCCTCACGAAGCACCCGCAGTGCGACGTCCACGCGTCTGCTAGGCGCGCTGAGGTGATACCCCTGCACATGCGGCCGTACAGCCTCGATCATCTCGAGAGCGATGAGCACTCCTTCCTCGAGCGCTGCCTCTGGACCGCTTTCCTGGGCACCGCGCATGCGCTCCACAATTGCGTCCGGCACTACCACGCCGGGGACCTCGTGCGCGAGAAATTCCGCGTTCCGCAGGCTCAGGAAGGGCCAAATCCCCGCGATCATAGGGATGCTTCCGCTTCCCACGTGTTCCAGGAAGCGCTCCAGCGCTTCTGGGTCGAAAATCGGTTGTGTGACCGCGAAGTTGGCCCCGGCTTCGACCTTGTACCGGTAGCGTTCGACTTCGCGCTCTTGATCGACCGCGCCGGGGTTGGCCGCGACGCCTTGTACGAACTCCGTGGGCGCCCCGATCGAGTTCCCGCCAGGGTCGATGCCGCGGTTCAGGCCGTTCATGACGTTGGTCATTCCGATGGAGTCGATGTCGAAGACGGCAGTCGCGTCGGGGTAGGGGCCCTGAAGCAGCGGCTCGCCGCTGACCACCAACACATTTCGAATGCCTGCCGCGGCGGCTCCCAGCAGGTCAGAGATCATGCCGAGCATGTTGCGGTCCCTACAGGTGTAGTGCACCAGCGATTCAATACCGACCTCGTGTTCGACGATCAGCGCCGCGGAGAGAGCGCCCATTCGACTCACCGACCTCGGATTGTCGACAATCGCAAGTGTGTCGACTCCCGCGACCTTCAGGCGGCGGGCGGGCTCAATCAGCGCGGCCCGGTCCCAGCCGCGCGGCGGAATGATCTCTACCGATACAACCGGCTCTCCCCGAGCCAGCTTCCGACCCCATGCGGAGCGAACCTCGAGCGGCACGGCCTCTGTCGCTATGTCCACGCCTGCCTCCGCCACGGGCTCAGCGGTGGCGACGGTCTTGGGTTGCAGAGACGCTACAGCCTTACGGATCTGCTTGACGTGGTCCGGGGTCGTGCCGCAGCACCCGCCGACGAAGCGCACGCCGGCGTCGATCATGCGCTTCGCGTATTGCGCCATGTATTCGGGGCTGGCCAAGTACATCTTGCGGTCTCGCACGGTGCGGGGCAGGCCGGCATTAGGCTGTGCGATCAGCGGCAAGTTGGTCGCCTCCGCCATCTCCTCGATGGCATCGAGCATGACTGCTGGGCCGACCGAACAATTCAGGCCGACGACATCGACTCCGAGGTCGGTGAGCTCGCGCGCGATCAATGTCGCATCGTTGCCATAAGCGGTTTTGCCGTCCGGGCCCACCGTCATTTGCGCGATAATCGGTAGGTCGCTCAGCCCTCGTACGGCTCCGACGGCGCATCCGATCTCGCTCATGTCCGAGAACGTCTCAAGCACGAACCCATCGACCCCGCCCTCGAGCAGCCCGTTCACCTGTCTTCGGAAGAAGTTGACCGCCTCTGAACGTGCTGTTGGGCCCCATGGTTCGATGCGAATGCCGAGAGGGCCGATGGCACCGGCCACGCTCGCGCGTTTGCCCGCGGCGGCCCGCGCCAGTTCCGCCGCCGCCCGGTTGATCTCTTCGGTCTGCTCGGCCAGCCCATACGACGAGAGCTTCACCGGGTTGGCGCCGAAGGTGTTGGTTTCGAGGATCTCGGCGCCGGCCGACACATACTCGTCGTGGATCTGACGCACGAGCTCGGGTCGGCGCCTATTGAGCTCATCGTAGCACACGTTGACGAACACGCCGCGGCCGTACAGCAGTGTACCCATCGCGCCGTCGAATACGTGAACGAGTCCGTCCTCGATCAATGCCCTCACGGAGTGTCTCCTTCCGGATCGTAACCGAGATTGGGCGACAACCAGAGTTCCGCCTCGGCAATGCTCCAGCCCTTCCGCCCGGCGTAGTCTTCCACCTGATCCCGTCCGATTCGGCCCACTCCGAAGTACGCCGCGTCCGGATGCGACAGGTACCAACCACTCACGGATGCCGTAGGAGTCATCGCGAAGCTCTCGGTGAGCCGAATTCCGAGAGAGTTCTCGACGTCTAGCAGCTCGAAGAGTGTTCGCTTCTCGGTATGGTCCGGACAGGCGGGGTAACCGGGGGCCGGTCGGATCCCTCTGTACGCCTCTCGGACGAGCGCGTCGTTCGACAGCTCTTCCTTCGCAGCATACCCCCACAGTTCGCGGCGTACCCGCTCATGCATCGACTCGGCCAGCGCCTCCGCGAGTCGGTCCGCTACCGACTTCACCAGGATCGCACCATAGTCGTCGTTGGCGTCCTCCAACTCACGAGCCATCTCCTCTACGCCAATGCCGGCTGTAACCGCGAAACCACCGACCCAATCGTGCTTCCCGGAATCCGCCGGGGCGACGAAATCCGCCAGGCAACGGTTCACCCGCCCATCCTTCGCGAACTGTTGGCGAAGATGGTGAAGCACGGTGAGGCGTTCTCTGCGGCCAGCGTCGGTGTACAGCTCGACGTCGTCGCCGATCGCGTTTGCCGGGAAGAAGCCACTGACGGCGCGTGCGCTCACGCGACCATCTGCGACGAGACGGTCCAAGAGTGCCTCGGCATCGGCCTTGAGGCTGCGAGCCTGTTCGCCGACGATCTCATCGTCGAGGATCGCGGGATACTTGCCCGCCAACTCCCAGGCCTGGAAAAAGGGCGTCCAATCGATGTACTGCCGCAGTTCCGCGATCTCCACGTCGAAGACATGAACCCCTTGCTGGAACGGTGCTGGCGGGTCGTATGATGACCAATCCAGCTGCTCGGCTCGCTCTCGAGCCACCGCGATGGGCAGCAACTCGGTTCGAGCGGTGCGCTGCGCACGCCGCGCACGCTCGGACTCATAGCCGGCCCGCACCTCGGCGATGTAGGTATCTCGGCCTTCGTCGTCCAACAGCGCAGACACGACTCCCACCGCTCTGGAGGCGTCCAGCACGTGCACAGTGGCCCCGTTGTAGTGGTGCTCGATCTTCACCGCGGTGTGCACCTTAGATGTCGTCGCGCCGCCAATCAGGAGGGGCGTATCAAAGCCCGTCCTCTCCATCTCCTTGGCGACGTGCACCATCTGAAGGAGTGACGGTGTGATCAGCCCCGACAGGCCGATCACATCGACCTGCTGCGCGCGTGCGGTCTCCAGGATGCGCTCGGAGGGCACCATGACCCCGAGGTCGATCACCGAGTAGCCGTTACACTGCAGCACGACACCAACGATACTCTTGCCGATATCGTGCACGTCACCCTTGACGGTGGCGAGCAGCACCGTGCCCTTGTCGGTCGTGCCCGACTTCTCGGCCTCCAAGAACGGCGTGAGGTAGCTCACCGCCTTCTTCATCACCCGCGCGCTCTTCACAACTTGTGGCAAGAACATGCGACCGCTGCCGAAGAGGTCGCCGACGACGTTCATGCCGTCCATGAGCGGCCCCTCGATCACATCGAGCGCCAGCGGCAACTCCCGGCGCGCTGCTTCTGCGTCCTGCTCGACGAATTTGTCGATGCCTTGCACGAGCGCGTGCTTCAGCCGCTCGTGCACATCGAGTTCGCGCCACGTCAGGTCCTCGTCGGTGCGGTGTTTGGTGGTGCCGGACCGCGTTAGGGCGATCTGAGTGAGTGTCTCCGTCGCGTCCGGAGATCGTACGAAGAGCACATCTTCCACGGGCTCGAGCAGATCGGCTGGAATCTCGTCGTAGACCGGTAGTGCACCCGCGTTCACGATGCCCATGTCGAGTCCTGCGTTGATCGCGTGGTAGAGAAAGGCCGTGTGCATGGCCTCTCTCACCTCTGGGCTGCCGCGGAAGGAGAACGACACGTTGCTGATGCCGCCGCTCGTCAGCGCGTGTGGACACGATTTCTTGATTTGTCGGACCGCCTCGATGAAGCGGATCGCGTATTCGTCGTGCTCTTCGATTCCGGTCGCCACGGCGAAGACGTTGGCGTCGAAGATGATGTCCTCGGGAAGGAAACCCTCTTCGTCGACGAGGATCCTGTAGACGCGCTCACAGATCTCCACCTTGCGCTCCAGTGTGTCCGCTTGACCCTCTTCGTCGAACGCCATGACCACTGCTGCCGCACCATACCGGCGTACGGTGCGGGCTCGTTCACGGAACGCGTCTTCGCCGTCCTTCAGCGAAATCGAATTCACGACGCCCTTGCCCTGAAGGGTCTTGAGGCCGGCCTCGATCACCTCCCAGTCGGAGGAGTCCACCATGACCGGGATGCGCGCGATCTCGGGCTCGGACGCCAGCAGGTTGAGGAAGCGCGGCATCGCCGCGACTCCGTCGAGCAGCCCCTCATCCATGTTCACGTCGATGATCTGCGATCCGCCTTGAACCTGCTGAAGCGCCACCTCGATCGCGGTCTCGTAGTCTTCTTCCTTGATGAGGGTGGCGAATCGCCTCGAGCCCGAGACGTTTGTGCGCTCGCCGACGTTCACGAAAAGCGATTCGGGACCGATCGTGAGCGGCTCCAGACCGGACAGCCGAGTCCGCCGGGGCGGCTCGGGGACCGTGCGTGGCGGACGGCCGACGACGACATCTGCGATCGCCCGGATGTGATCCGGGGTCGTGCCGCAGCAGCCACCCACGATGTTCAGGAATCCTGCGTCCACGAAGTCCGACGTCACGCTCGCCATGTGGTCCGGCGTGTCGTCGTATTCGCCGAACTCGTTGGGAAGCCCGGCGTTGGGATAGCAGCTGATCGGCAGCCGAGCCACGTCGGACAGCTCTTCGAGATGCGGTCGCAGCTGATCGATTCCGAGCGCGCAGTTCAGCCCCACGCTGAGCAGGCCGCTTTCCCGACCCGGTCCGGGATGCACGCCGTGAGCGATGGCGTTGTAGAACGCCTCGGGTGTCTGTCCGGAGAGCGTACGCCCGCTCTGGTCGGTGATCGTCCCGGACATCATCACCGGTATGTCGACCGCCACTTCGGCGAGCACCAGAGAGAGCGCGTACAGTGCCGCTTTCGCGTTCAGCGTGTCGAATGCGGTCTCGACCAGTAGGATGTCCACGCCGCCTTCGAGTAGGCCATGCGCCTGTTCCTGATACGCCCGGACGAGCTCATCGAACGTGACGTTGCGCGCGCCGGGGTCGCCCACGTCGGGCGAGATGGACGCCGTGCGGTTCGTGGGGCCGAGCGCGCCGGCAACCCAACGAGTACGGGATGGGTCGCGCGCGTCGGCGGCGTCGGCGGCTTCGCGCGCGAGACGAGCGCCGGCGCGATTGAGCTCACGCGCGATCTCTTCCAGCCCATAGTCCTCGAGCGAAATTCGGTTGGCGTTGAACGTATTGGTCTCGATCAGGTCCGCGCCCGCCTCCAGGTATTCGGCGTGGATATCGCGGATCAAGGCGGGCTGCGAGAGGCACAGGATGTCATTGGCTCCGAAAAGATCGGAGTCGGTGTCGGCGAAGCGTTGACCCCGGAAGTCCTCTTCACCGAGCTCGTGGCGCTGAATCATCGTGCCCATCGCGCCGTCTAGGACGAGGATCCTGTGCTGCAACTCTTCCCGAATCAAACCGGCCCGGCCAGCGGATGACGCCATGGATTCCTCGACAAAAAAAGGCCCCTCGCGACGGTGCGCGACAGGGCGGTGGTCTTTTAGCTCGTTCGCGGGCTCGTCACACTGGACGGGTCCCGCGGGCCGCAATACTCCTCAAATCGCCCCAAATCTACTCAGAGGAAACTAGCGTCACTCACGGGGAGCGCCAAGTTACAGGAAACCCGCGACGCTCTGCTCCGCCATTGGCGAACGAATCCAGCCGACGCTGCTCGAAATGACGATGAACCGCTGGCCGGCTCGACCGCATGTCGGCACCTCGTTCTACAAGGCGCACGGCCTGGGCAACGATTACCTGGTGTTCCGAGAGGGTTCCGGCTGGTGTGCGACTCCCGACGCGATCCGAGCGGTGTGCGACCGACATCGCGGGATCGGTTCGGACGGCGTGGTGGTGCTGCTCGCCAACCAGGACGACGACCTGCTACGCCTGCGCATGTTCAATCCGGATGGCAGTGAGTTCGAGCGCAGCGGGAACGGACTGCGCATCCTCGCGTCCTACCTCGCTCGCGAGGGCCTCGCGGGTGTGGAGCCCTTCGCGGTCGAGGTCGGTGGGGCTCTGGTCGAGATGACCGTGCACGGAGTTCAGGGCTCCACGTACGATGTCTCAGCTGACATGGGGCGCTGCTACGTCGGGCCCGAGGCCGTCGGACTGAACCAGAGCGCGCTCGAGGAGCATGGTGGGTTCGCCGGTCCGGATGGCGCGCCGCTCCATGTCGTCCCGGTGTCGGTGGGCAATCCACACCTGGTTGCGCTCGTGCCCGAAGCGACCGAAGCGCTGCTCGAGTCGATCGGCCCTTTCTTGTCGTCCCACGCCGCTCTCAGCGAGGGAGCGAACGTGCAACTCGCGACGCCGTGCGGTCCCGGGCACGTGCGAGCCCTCATTTGGGAGCGGGGCGTGGGGCGCACCAGCGCCTCGGGTACCAGCGCCTGCGCGGTAGCGATCGCGGCGGTCGCTGAAGGGCTCATGGAGGCGGGCGACGTCAACGTTGAGATGCCCGGCGGCTCTCTCGTCGTATCGGTGACGTCGGAGTACGACACCGTGCTGCGCGGGCCCGTCGAGGAAATATTGAGTGGCCAACTAGCGACCGAGTGGGTGTCGCGGCTCGCACCGCCTACAGGTAACTAGGCGAGTAAGCTGCGCTATGCGCCAAGGCCGGTCTGGCCTACGTACGCACTCGCGCCAAGAGTACCAGCGCCGCCCCGAAGAAGACGAAATTGGGGAGCCACGCCGCGGTAAGCGGTGAGATCGCGCCCGCTCCACCGACTGCGCCAGAGATCTTGAGCATCAGGATATAGACGATCACGGTCCCCAGGGAAATCCCGATCCCGTAGGCGTTTCCACCCCGCTTGTTGCTCGTCGCCAGTGGCGCACCGAACAAGAGCACGACGAGCGTCGCGACGGCGATCGACAGCTTCTGCTCACGTCTCACCAGCAGCTCGTCTGCGTTGCCCCCTGTCCGCTCCAGGATGCCCGCCAGGTGATCGATCTCGGCATAGGTCATCTCGTCAGGCTCACGCGGAGCTTCCAGCAACTCATCCGGTCTCTCGACCATGTCGCGCATGACGAGGCGATTGAACTGGATGGACTGCTCCGCCGAATCGGGTGTGAGGGTGCGCAGGTATCCTCTCTGCAGCCGCCAGCCTTGGATCGAATCCCAGACCGCGGATTCCGCGAGTACGTGTAGTCCGTTGGAACCGTCCACGGGTGGTCGCTCGATCACAACGGTCGACATGTGTCCGTCGCCTGCCGTGAGCCGACCGATCTGCCATGTCATGCCGCTCTCCGAGCGATAGACGAAGCCGGAGCGCCACGAGCGTCGCGGGTCCTCGTTTCTGAGGATCGCCGCCGCGATGCGGTTACCGTGCGGCTCGAGCTCGGTGAGCGCTAGCGCCACCCCGGTGAGTAGCACGCCCATGACCACGATCGGCACGATCACCCGGTGAAACGAGATGCCCCCGGCCTTGGCGGCGACGAGCTCACGGTGGGTCGTCATCCCGTGGACGGTGAAGACCGCCGCGATCAGGGCGGCGAAGGGGAACGACCACTTGATGAACATCGGCATCATGAACACGTAGGCCTGCGCCACCTCGGCGACGGACAGGCCCCGATCGATGAAGTCGTCCATGTTCTCCGTGATGTGGCCGATCACGAGCAACGGCGGGCCGGCGATCACGAAGACGGAGAAGTGGCGCAGGAAGGTCCCGGCAACGAGCCGGTCGAGAATCCGGATCACGGAGCCATACCTTCTTTTCGGCCTCGTAGAAGGCGTGCAAGGCTGTCGCCGAGGTTGCCCATAAGGTCGTCGAGCTTGCCGCCGCGGACGGTGGATCCCGCGCGTCCCATACGGCTGACCAGGACGATGCCGACGATGAAGAAGACCACGTTGGCCGTCCACATCGTGACCGCGGGGCTCGCGATCTTCCGGTCCGCCAGGATCTCGCCGCCTATGAGTCCGGTCCAATAGATGCTGAAGATCAAGCTCGATGCCAGCACGACCATCCCGACTCCACCCCTCGGGAAGCGCAACGCGAGGGGCGGTCCGAGCAAGGTGAAGACGATGCACGCGAAGGCGATTGCGAGCTTCTTATGGATTTCGACCTGGTAGCGATATGCGGTCTGTTCCAACGACTCTCCACGAATCGACCGCGTGCGGCTGGAGATCACGGCGCCTTGCGTGACCGGATCCCGGGAAAGCAGGGTTTCACCGTCTCCGGTGCCTGCGACCAACCCGCGCGCTCGGCCGGCACGAAGGTCCCAGGCGGCGGCCGAGTCGTTGTCGGTGGGGCGCCCCAGAGCCAGTCTCACGGCCTGCAGCGTCGTGGCATAACTCGCGGCCTCAACGGAGTCGAGTTCGATCTGTCTCGCCCTTGCGTTCTCGGCGAGCAGGGCGAAGCCCATCTCACGATCCGAGCGTTCGGCTCCACCGGCGCGCCTCACCAATTCGTTTCCGACGCCGCGTAGCGGAATGATCTGTTTGTCGAAGAACAGCCGCTGGAAGCCCCCTATGCGGTCGCTCTGTACCTCGTGCACTACGCCGTCGTAGAGGGTCAAGTATAGATCCGTCTTCTCTTCGTTGAAGACCATCTCGCCACGGGCGGCGTAGGTCGTACGCCGACGGACCGGATTATTCCCGTCGAAAATCGTGACTTCTTCCAGCGTATTCTCGAGTCGGTCGATGTGAGTCGCGGTCAAAAAATACCTGTCGAGCCCCGATTCGGTGGGGATCTCATTTACGACCAACTCCCGTAATTCGAGCGTCGGGCTCTTGCGAGCGATGTCCACCATGAGGTTTCTTAACCGATGGTTGGATGCCGGCAGCACAACGTCGTTGAAGTAGAGCATGACGCCGGTCATGAGCGCGCCCATCGCCACGAGAGGAAGGATGAGGCGCGCTGGCCGTATGCCTCCGGCTGACATCGCGGTGATCTCATTCGCCGAGGTCATCTCGCTGAATGCATAGAGCACGGCAACGAGCACTGACATCGGGAGGGACAACGCGATCGTATGAGGTAAGGAGAGGGCCAGAAACTCAACCACCACCATCCACGAGAGCCCTTTGCCCAGAAGCCCTTCGATTCGTTGCGCGACCGCGTTGAGAAAGATGAGCGCGGTCAGCGTCGAGAGGGCGAACAGGAAAGGGCCGACGTGGGCCCTGATCAAGTATCTGGTAAGGACTCCCATGCCCATCGCAGCGTCCGAGAAATCGTGGCTTATGACGTGTCGGCCACTCCCTACCCCCAGTCCGGCCCGTCTGTTCGGCCGTTAGGGGAACTCGTGCACGTTTTTCACCTCTTTCTCGGGCTGGCGCTGCTCATACCCGTGCTTCCGGGCAGCGGCGGAACGCCCGACCGTACCGGCGTTCCGAGCCTCGAGATCGAGCTCGACACGATTCTGCGCGGCGACTTGTCGATCCCGCCGACGACGGTTCGGGCGGGCTTGGTCGCCGCCCCGGATGAGCCCCATGTTCGGCTCGGGCTGAAGCGGATCCCCGTATATGATGGCCGCCTGGGGCTTCGAGTGGTCCGTGAAGTGCCCGGATTGGTGCTTGCCAGGCTCCCATCCGACATCGCCGCCCCTTTGCTCGACCCCACGCAACTCTGGAGAGTGCTCGCTTTGGGGCAGAACCCAGCCGACTCGGCGTTGTTCTTGCCCGCTCCCCCGCCACCGCTGCGTCCGGTGATCGAAGCTCCACTTGGGCAGGAGGCGACGCCTCGGTTTCGTAGCGAATACGCCGACCTGGCTCTCAACGTCACGAGCCGGATGGAAATCGGTGGCGAGTGGGCGCGGTTTCAGCCCTGCGACGCACAGTTCAAGGTCAGCTGCAATCCCAATCTCATACCCCAACTGAGCCCTGAGCTGCAGTTCGGCGTGCAGGTCGATGGCACTATCGCGGATCGCATCCGCGTGGACGTGGACTTCGACCAATCGCGCGAGTTCGATGCCTCGAACCGCATCAACATCTTCTATGAGGGACGGGAGGACGACATCCTCAAGCGCCTCGAGGTTGGCGATGTCGACTTCCGGTTGCCCACCAACTCCCGCTATCTGACCGAGGGCATCCCTGCCGGGAACTTCGGATTCCAGGCGGAGGGCCAGCTCGGCCCGCTCGAGTTCCAGTCGGTGTGGGCGCAGCAACGGGGCGACCTGAACACCCGCCAGTTCAGGCTAACGGGCCTTGGCGACCAGCGGGGCTTCGTTCAGCAGGACACGCTGGTGCTCGATGACGCGGATTATGTTCGCGGTCAGTTCTTCTTCCTGGTCGACCCGCGCGAGATAGACGAGTACCCGCACGTGGACGCGTTGGGATTGGATCCTGCCTCTGCGCCGCCGTCGGTGGTGCCAGGATTCGACCCGATTCAGTTGTACCGGTTCGAGGATGATCCGGTCTTCCAGCAGCAGGTCGCGGGCTTCATTCAGGCGGACGCGGTCGCGGAAGGCGAGGGCGGGACGGTGACGGAGTCCGGGTGGTTCCGCTACCTCCAGCCCGGACTCGACTATTCTGTGCACCCGAGCGGACTCTGGGTGGTCTTGCGTGCGCCGCTCAGAAGAGACGAAATGCTCGCCGTCACGTACATAACGGCGCTCGGCGATACCGTTGGAGACTACAACCCTGAGAGACTTCACAACGCCGGATCGCGCCCCACGCTCAAGTTGCTCAAGGCGTCTGGGGCGAACCATCAGCCCGGCCGCGCCACCTGGGATCAGGAGATGCACCAGGTCTATCGCGTTTCGGGGTCTCCTGACGTGGAGCATTCGTCGGTGGATCTCACGATTTCACTCGGTGAGTTGTCCGCCGGCCGGACTTTCAAACGGGGCCCGACGGGTGAGGACGTAACCTTCATGAGACTCTTCGGCCTGGACGAGGAGGCTCCCGTCGACGCCATCGACCCTTCGTTCGTGTACTCGCCGGGCGCGGAGTTCTTCCAGGAACAGCCACCGGTGCAGGGCACCTTCATCGTGTTCCCGACGCTGCACCCTTTCGCGGAACCGCCGCCGCTTCCGGCGTCGGGACTAACCGACGTCGAAACCAGCCGGATTCTCGCTGAGGACGCGAACGAGCGGATCTACGACGAGGAGGATCCGGTCGAGCGCGACAACGCAGGGCGCTTTCGACTCACGCTCGCCTATCGTCTGCGCAGCGAGGGGGTCATCTCTTCGTTCTCGCTGGGGGCGTTCGGTATTCGAGACGGGAGTGAACGCATATTCCTCGGAGACCGATTGCTGACCCAGGGGGTCGACTACGAGATCGACTACGATGTCGGTCAGGTGCGGCTGCTCGAGCCCGAGCAACTCTTTTCATCGAACCCCGATGCTCCGATTCGCACGACTTGGGAGCAGCGCGCGCTTTTCCAAGTCTCGCCCACGCAGGTGTTCGGCATCAGCACCCACGCCGACCTCGGTACTGGCGGGGGTATCGACGTACTGGGGCTCTACCGTTCGGAACGCAGCGTGGTCACGCGGCCGATTCTCGGGACCGAGCCCGGAGCGGCGTTGCTCGGTGGCGTGAGCGGGTCCTACCGGACTCGGCTGGAATGGGTCGACGGCGTTCTCGACCGGCTTCCCGGGCTGCGCCTCGACGGCGAGACCTCGGTTTCGGTGAGGGGCGAGGTGGCCGTGTCGTTGCCGAACCCCAATACGGCGGGTCAGGCGTTTCTCGATGACTTCGACGCCCGCGCTCAGCTCCCGGTGTCATTGCTCTCTCACAACTGGGCGCTCGGCAGCGCGCCGACGTTGCGGGACGGCGCGCGCACGATTCTGCCGCCGACGCTCGACGCCTCGACTGCCGTTTCGCTCGTATGGCAGCACTCGTGGGTGGAACAGTCGTTGGTCGGCGACAGCGTCGGCGTGCACGAGGGATTCTTCCCCAAACGTGACATCGATCGGCAGATCCGAGTCGCGGGTGCCGAGGTGCGCGAACCGGGGATGATCCTCTCGTTCGGAAGTGGGCCGGTGCAAGAGCCATCCTGGCGATCCATCACGACCTCGCTTTCCACGAACGGGCTCGACCTGACCAAGACGGAGTTCATCGAGTTCTATACCGCGGGGGCAGAGGAACTCACGCTGGTCATCGACCTGGGCACGGTCAGTGAGGACGCCTTCTTCGTCGACTCCCTCGGTAATACAAGCGGTATGCGTGCAACGACGGGCGAGGAATGGGGACTCGACCAACTCGATCAAGAGGCCGATCCCCTGCTCGGTGAAATCTGGAACGACCAGGCCGACTCGCGCGGCGTCTGGGTTGAGACCTGCGAAAGCGAGCGTGGTCGCATTTTTGCAATCGGCCAAGACGAGGCGACGTGTACCCGAGGGAACGGGCGCCAGGATACAGAGGACCTCGATCGGGACGGCAATCTGGACACTAACGAGCGCCATCTGCGCTACCTGGTGCGCCTCGACGGTAGCTCGCCCTTCTTGGCCCGCACAAAAGCCGAGACCGGCACCGACTTCCAGCTGTATCGGATCCCGGTCCGGGGCACCGACGCGGTCGAGGTTGGCGGTGTGTTCAGCGACGCCGATTTGCGCGCCGTGCGGCACATGCGCTTGACGCTCACCGGGGCCCACAACCGGCGCCTGCGGATCGCGCGCATGCGCCTGGTCGGCTCACGCTGGATCAAGCGCGCCGGAGAAGGCGTGCTGACTGGCATCATCGGAGACACCCTCGCGGCCTTCGGCCGAGTGGAGGTCGCCTCGGTTTCACGAGTCACCGAAGGCGAGGAATACGCTTCACCACCGGGCGTGCTGGAAGAACTCGTAGACCCCACTTCGGCGTTTTCGGGGGAGGGCATCGAGTTCAACGAGAAGTCGCTCGGCTTGCGCTTCGAGGACGTGCCGCAGCACGGTCGCGCCGAGGTCTATCACCGCTTCGCTCAGCGGCCGCGGAACTTCCTGGCGTACCGGCAGGCTCGGCTGTGGGTGGTGCCGCGCGAGGGCGACTTCGGACCCGACCAACCGCACTACTTCTTTTTCAAGGTGGGGAGCGACGCCGAGAACTTCTATCTCTTCCGAACCCCGCTTCAGCCTCCGGCGAGCGTCGCCGGGGTCGCTGCAGGCGATTGGCTACCGCAAATCGTGATCGACTTCGACGAGTGGTTCGACCTGCGCCGTCGTGCGGAGGAGGCGCTCTTGCTCACGCCCCGGGGGCCGGGCGACCCGCCCGTGACGGTGTGGGCCTCGGACTCGACCTACGCGGTGGTACTCAAAGACCGTGGACGCGCGCCCAACCTTGCAGCGGTCCGGGAGATGTCGCTGGGGGTGTGGAACGAAGGCATGCTACCGCTGACCGGTGAGATTTGGATCGACGAGCTCCGCCTCGGCCGCTCTGTCCGGGACGCCGGCGTGGCGACGTCTCTGGACTTCGAGCTGGACGGCGCCGGTGTGCTCACGACCCGGGCGAGCCTCACCAGCCGAGGTGCGTACTTCCGTCAGCTGCGAGACGCCCCGACCTATCAGGACGACCGTACGGTCAGTGTGAACTCGAGGCTGGCGCTCGACCGGTGGATGCCGGCCGAGTGGGGGATCGACCTCCCCGTCACGTTGGACTATGACCGCACGACCCAGGCGCCGCGCTTTCTCGCCAACTCCGACATCGAGGCGGAGAGCTTGACAGGGCTGCGCGCCACGGACGCTCGACAGACGCGCCTAGGTCTCTCCTTTCGCAAGCGGACCCGGTCCGCGGATCCATGGGTCGGACTGCTGGTCGACGGACTCGATGCCCGGCTTGCCTATTCGTCGATCGCTGGATCCTCCGTCACGACCCAACACGACTCCAAGGCCGTCGACGCCGGCTTGTCCTGGGTACGAGACCCGACCCTGCGCGACTTCGGAATCGTTCCCGGCTTTGCGACCGGGGTTGTGCGCACGCTCCTGCCTGGCTTTCTGGAAGACAAGGTGCTGGGCTCGCGTCTGCGCTGGAGTCCCGAACGGGTTTCTGTCGGCACCAGCTATTCGAGAATCGACAGCCGCATTCAGCGCTTCGACCGCATCATCGAGCATGCGGACGATTCCTTGGCTCTCGTGACCCGTGCTCCGCGCGAAGCCTTGCAGACTGCAGCCGATGTCCGGTTCAGGCCCTTGCCGCCGCTGTCGGCGAGCTTGACGATCGCGACTGTGAGGGACGTGCTGCCACCTGAGGACGCCGTCACAGACCGGCGCGTGCGCGCGCTCATCCAGGACAAGCGCACTCGTGCCGCCGGCCTCGACCTCGGGTGGGAGACCAATCGCTCTCTGGAAACCCGCGTGTCCTACCGCCCGAGCGTCTTCACGTGGCTGAGGAGTGACTTCGATTGGAGCACGGTGTACCGGGCCGACCGCAACGCCAATCTGCTGGACCGTCAGATTCTTGGGCAGGACACGACGCTTGCGCTCGCTCGCAACGCGAGCGGTCGGCGCGACTGGCGAGCGAATTTCTCCCTCGACCCCACTGGGATGGTCGAGTCGTGGCTCGGTGCAGGCCAGGAGGACGATCCCGTGAGTATTTCCGAGTTCCGGTCCGTGGTCGGCGCTCTGCGTCCAATCACGGTGGCGTACCGGGATGGAATCGTCTCACGCTTTAACCGTGACCCGGTCGACCCGGGGCTCGGCTATCAGTTCGGTTTCGGAGGACCGGAGGGTTTTCGACTCATGCAAGGCGATACGGCAGCGACCCTGACGGACCGGTCCGCGTGGACGTTCGGCTCGGGCGTAGTGCTGCCGGGTGGATTCGGTATCGACGCCGGATTCGAACGGACCGAGGCCACGACGCTGGATACGCGAAGCGACCGGCGCACGGTGCTTAGGCGGTGGCCCGACGTGCGCGCTCGGCTACCCGCACTGACCCTGCCCGCCGCGACCAGGATCCGGTCCGTCAGCCTCTCTTCGGGCATCACGCGCATCGAGCGAGCAACCGAATTCGGCGGCCAGGGCCTGCAACGCCGCTTCGATGAGGACGTGCAGATTCCGCTCAACGTCTCCGTGGCTTGGCTCGGCACTCTGGTGACGAGCTACCGCGGAGCGTATCGAGAGGGGCGGGGCGTCGATCCAACGGGCCAGACGGAGCGGGACCGACGAGAGCACCGTATCACGGTGTCTTCGCTGTTCGTTCCGCCCGGGCGGCTCGCTAGCCGCTTCGATCGTGCCGTTAGGGTCTCGCTGCTCGCGGGATACGCTTCGGAGCGCGAGTGCCGCACGACCACGGCGCGCGAGGAATGCGTCGCCTTCATCGATCAAATCCTCCGCAGCGTCAACCTGTCGCTCGACACCAGCGTCAGGGGTTTCGAGGTGGGCGTTCAGATGAGTTACGACGACCGTCAGTCTTTCGTCGGGCAGCGTACCGGCTCGACGCAGTTCCAGCTCATGCTTTGGGGGCAGCTCCAGTTCTCGGCTGGCATGATCCCGAGGCGCTTGCCCGGTCTATAGCAGCGGGAGTACCCGGCTCCTCGGGACGTGTCCGTGTCCCCTGGGCGACGCCAGTTTTCTAGATGCACGAATCCGAGACCCGAGCGCGGCGTCGGACCGCGCTGTTGTTGTTCGCCGTGAGCGCCGTGCGCTTCGTATGGCCGGTCGGGGCTGTGGTCCCGGACGTCGAGGAAGTGACCGATTCCTTGCTCGCCGCCAGCCAGGAACGACTTGCTGACGCGGAGCGCAGGTCCCGCCTACTCGAGCTAGGCGAGCGCATCGACCCCAACCTGGCGTCTGCCCAGGAGCTGGATCGTGGTCTTCCTGGGGCCCACCGACCTCGCTACCTCGACTGGTGAGGAGGGTCCCAACGCTCGGAGGGTCGAGGCACTCGTGCAACAGGTGCTCGAGGTTTTCGTCGCGAGGGGCGTCCCCTGTGGATATCCCATCGTGGCGCGCTCGCACGAAGACGCCGAACGCGAAACCGCGAGACGGCTCGCAGAAGGCTTCAAGGTGCTGGCGGTCATGACCATCACACGCTAGGCGAGCCGATCCTGCCTACATCACGCTTCGGACGCCGATCTCCTAGGGCGTGATGATGCCCGAAAACTGGATGTGAATCAGTGGCCTGACCCTCATCAGGCCGAACATGACCACCGGTGGCTCCACGCCGTAGGTGGTCATGTCCAACGCCAGCTCCCCCTCCATCCGGACACCCGCCCCGGACGGCGTCAGCGAGAGAGGGAAGCTCACCTCTTTCGTGGAATCGAGGATGGTGAGCGTGCCGGTCGTAGCTGCGCCCTGGCCACTCGCCTCGTAGCCTCCGAGCCGGAAGGTGATCTCCGTGAACTCGTCCGCCCTCATCGCCTCCAAGAGATGTTCCCTCATCTCCTCCTGAGGACACACGAAGTCCTTTACCCGCAGACTGAGCGTGGCGGCCTGGACTCCATCCGCGAGCCCTCGCACCGCGGTCGACGATCCTGCCGTGACCTGGGCGGTGCCCGGCACCGTGCAGGTCCAGCCCCGTATGGTCGAGCTCCCTGAGACCGTGAAGTCGATAGTCGCCTCCTGCGCCGCAGCCGTGCCGCCCTGCAACAGCGCCAGAGCAACGACGCCAGCGGTCACGATCCGTGCAAGACGCGTTTGGCTAGCCGTGGACATGACCTCCGCATTCACTGGCCTCACAGCCCGAAGCCCCACTGGTTGTGCCGCATCATGATGGGATTCTTTGCTTCCATCACGAAGCGGGAGGTGATCTCGTCGATCGAGTTGGTCCGAGTCTGCCGCATGACCATGCGAAACTCGGCCATGATCAGATCGATGACCTTCTCGACCCCGTCCTCGCCAAACGCGCCGAGTCCCCACACATAGGGACGCCCGATTCCGACTGCGTCGGCGCCCAGCGCCAGGGCCTTGAAGACGTCGGTCCCGCGACGGACCCCACTGTCGATCATGACGGGGACCCGTCCTCGTACCGCTGCGACGACTTCAGGCAAGGCGTCGATCGTCGACCACATACTGTTCACCGCGCGCCCACCGTGGTTGGACACGTAGATCGCGTCGGCGCCGTGTTCGACCGCCAGCTCTGCCTCCTCTGCGGTGACGATGCCCTTCAGCACGAGGTTCATGTCACTCGCGTCCTTGAGCCGCTTGACATAGTCCCATGTGTAGGGAGGACGCTCGCCGGAGGTCCCCTCGAGCCCACGGTTCATGGGCCGCTGGTAGCCCTGCTGATGATTGTGGCAGCTCTGGCAGAGCTGGAAGTCCATGCCCTCGCCAACGAGAGACCGGCGGTTCAGCTCGCGGTTGCTTCCGCCCAACAGGTCGATGGTCCACACCAATGTGGGGCAACCCGCGCTCGCCACACGGGAGATAAGCCGCTGGTTACGGTTCCAGTCGGGCGTCGTGTAGATCTGGAACCAGTGCGGCTCGCCCCGCGCCTCCGCAATCTCGTCATACGAGTTCGAGCTCACATGCGACTGGAGCTGCAGCACGCCCCTGCGTCGAGCTGCCCGCCCGGCGCCCGCCTCCCCCTGCGTGTGGTAGGCCTGTAGGGCCGCCACCGGGCAGAGGAACAGCGGTGCATCGAAGCGCTGTCCGAGAATGTCTATCGAGGTGTCGAACCCGGTTGGGGCTGAGGAGGGGAGCCGTCGGGGACGGAGCATCAGACGCTGGAATCCCTCCCTGTTCGCGACGCGGGTCTCGAAGTCGTCGACGCCCATATGCAGGTAGTCCCAGTGCTGGGCCAGGCTGTTCTCATGGAGCACGCTCTCGAAGTCCCACACGTTGGTCGCATCGTCGGGGGATGTCACGAGGCTCCCCGTCAACTGTTCTTCCTGGGCTTGTTGCGGAGGGAGCTGCTGGGTAGGAATTTCCTGGAGGGCGCGGCTCTCGCGGACGTAGTCCGATAGCACCGGCTCGCCGCAGTTGACGCAGGGGACCGGTGGCGGTGTGTGGGTCGGTACTTCGGCCGCGACGGGCTCCAGCCAGCTCGGCGGTACGGCGGAGTAGGCCAGGGCCGCCAGCGGACTCGCGGCCAGGAACTGGAAGAACCTGCGCCGACTTGTCCCCTGATCCGGGAGAGACGTTGGCGATCCCTTCTGTGTCATGTCCGGTCTCCTCGAGTGCGCGAGCCGTATGCCCACCGGCTTCGTTCCGAAAGTGGAGGCGGGCTGCTAGCGGTGCAACATGCGGTCGCGCTGAGCTCGTGGCCCCTCATCTTACACGCCAGACAAGAGCGGCAGATGCTCCGTGTGGGGTGGGTCGCTTCGACCTCGGCGGTTCCGAGTGAGTGTGGGGGAGGAGACGTGTTGTCGGAGGAGCCGCGACTTGTCCGCCTTGGCCCGCGGCACGTGCTTTTTTGTGCGCCGGGACTCACGGGCGAAGCCGTCGCTTCGTCTGCTGGCCTCGTCGGGGCGATCAATCGACTCGGTCAAGAGACGTAGTTATGGCATCGTGGTGTGAAAGAGGAGGAGTGGTGGGGTCCGTGCCTCCCGCGGTGGAATAAGCCGCGGCCGTGCTCACGCTGGCCGCGCTTCTCGGCGCGCCCTCAGGGGCCGCCGGCCAGGAGATCCCCGACTCCGCGATCGTCACTGTCATCGCACAAGGCCTCCAGACCGTGCGGGCCCTGGCTGAGGCGCCCGACGGGTGCCTCAGCGTGACGGAGCACGGGGGCCTCGTTCGCACGATCGTGGAAGGCGAGCTCGCCCACGAGCCGTGGCCAGAGCTCGCAGTGCACGAAGTCCTGGGAGACGAAGCCGGGCTGATGGGGGTCGCCATCGACCCCGACTTTGCTTCGAACGGGTTCGTCTACCTGTGCTACTCGATGGAAACGGCACCGAGGACTGTCGTGAACCGCGTGGTTCGAATGCGGGACTCCAGCGGCGTCGGCGTGGAGGAAACGGTGCTTTTGGACTCCATGCCCGGCGGCTCCTATCACGACGGATATGCGCTCGCATTCGGTCCAGACGGCTTGGTCTACGTCTCGACTGGGGACGCGTACGACCGGTCGACTCCCCAAGATCTCTCGTCGGCCGGAGGGAAGATCCTTCGCATCGACCGGGACGACATGTCTCCCTCGGACAACCCGTTTCCAGACTCTCTGGTGTGGGCGCTCGGGCTGCGGAACCCGCAAGGCTTCGGTTGGGACCCTGAGAGCGGGCTCATGTTCGCCACGGACCACGGACCACGGCACGAACGACATCAACGAGATCAACGTGATTACGCGCGGTGGAAACTACGGTTGGCCTGTGGTCTCCACGGAGCACCAAGTTCCGGAGTACCGGTCACCGCTTCTCGTGCACGATGTGCCGCCGGCCGGGCTGACCTTGGTGGTCGGCGATCGCTATCCAGAACTCAGCGGAAATCTGATCTTCGCCGGACTGGGCGAGGGGTCGTTGACCAGGGTCGTGCTCACGGAAGGCTCAGATCCGCGTGTGCTGAGGATCCAGCCGCTGCTGGGCTCTGAATTCGGGAGGATCCGCACGGTCATCCAGGGCGCTGACGGCTACCTGTACTTCGCGACCAGCAATCGTGATGGGCGGGGAGATCCTGGTCCGGCCGACGACCGGGCCTTTCGGGTTAGCTCGTTCGTGTATTGAGGCCCTGATCCAGTGGCTCCGCGATTCTCTGGTCGACGCCTCCGACCCTGAAGTCGGAGTGGAGGAGCCACACGTGGTCCTCGTTCTCAACTGGTTCGAAGAGCTGAAGCAGCGCGTCGGGAACTGAAGGCCTAGATCGTCGGGCTCGCGTCTGCGGAAGGAGTGCGGATCGTCGCACCCCCCGTACGGAGCCCATCCCAAAGAGCTAAGCCAGCCCCGTCCCCCAGGCAGTCAATACCAACGCCACCACGACTGCCACCCAAACCGCAGGGTGAGCCCACACCGGCCGTAGCTCACGCTTCACCTCCTTGAGGCGATTGTTGTTCAGCGCGATGGCCATGTGGCCCTCTTCATCTTTGTGACCACTCACGAGGCGCGCGGACAGAAGCTCGTTGACAGCCTTCTGGTACTTCTCGGGCTGTTGCGAGAAGCCGGGGATGCTTCCCGGGCGTGTATACTGTCCGTCGTTCGCCTCGTACTGGCGCGAGAGCTCACGGAGAATGGCTTTCTTTGGGGACATCCTAATCTCGATCTCGTTCTAAAAACGGCTGTAACTTCCGTTCAGTGGACACTACTATACGGAAGAAAGGGTTCCGGAGTTTGAGACCATGAGACGCTGCGGAACTACGGAGAGTTGGACTGTTGGCTGGGCGACTCGGAGCAGTGGCGCGCAGCCCACTGGCGTGAGTTTCGGCACGTCACAGTGCCCGCATAAATATGAGGTCCGTAAGGCGTTGGAGGGGAACGCGTTAGATGGCCCGTTTCAGGCCCCCTTTTTCGCTTTATATGTTTTTTGCAGATCGTCCCTCTTTGTGACAATTTCCGGCACGATTTGCGGGGCACCACACCGGGATCGATAAACTTCCTTGTATGGAGGGACCTTCGTATGCGATGTAGCAACAGCCTCAAATGGCTTGCCGCCTTTGCCGCTTTGGCAGTCGGTACAGCCGATCTCGCCGCTCAGTCCAGTGCGACCCTGATGGGGCGCATCACGGACGAGACCGGCGCTGCAGTCTCCGGCGCCCAGATTGTCATCACCAACCAGGTGACAGGCACTCAGAATGGGGGCTTGTCACAAGCTGATGGCCGCTACTCCGTTGCCGGTCTTCGCGCGGGCGGCCCCTACCTGGTGTACGTGCGCATGATCGGGTTCGGTCGCCATGCGGTCGACGACATCACGTTGGCAGCTGGCCAGTCGATGTCGCTGGACTTCCGCCTCAGCCAAGAGGCCATCGCGATCGACGCGCTCGAGGTCTTCGCGACGCGCGCGATTGAGCGAAAGACCCCGGTGGCATTCTCCAACGTCAGTAAGGTCCAGATCCAGAACCAGCTCGGTTCGCGCGATCTGCCCTTGGTGCTCAACGTGACGCCCAGCGTGTATGCTACGGCGCAGGGTGGTGGCGCGGGTGACGCGCGCATCAACGTGCGTGGCTTCAGCCAGCGTAATGTCGCCGTGATGATCAACGGCGTGCCCGTCAACGACATTGAGAACGGCTGGGTCTACTGGTCGAACTGGGACGGCCTCGGCGACGCCTCCACCAGCATCCAGCTCCAGCGCGGCCTCTCGGCCGTGAACCTGGCTACGCCATCGATCGGTGGCACGCTCAACGTCATCACCGATCCTTCGGCGCAATCCGGCAGCTTCTCCTACAAGCAGGAAGTTGGTCTCGGCGACCTCGATGACGGTAGCTGGGGCCTTGGTCGCAACCTGCTGAAAGAGACCTTCATCGTGAACTCGGGGGAGCACAATGGCTTCGCCGTGACGGCGTCCGTGGTGCGCAAGACGGGTAGTGGAGTCTTCCGCGGCTTCACGAACGGTGACGCCACCTGGACTGACGCCTGGTCCTACTACCTGGCCACGTCCTATCAGATCAACGCGCGCAACCGACTCGAGTTCTACGCGGTGGGCGCGCCGCAGCGGCACGGGCAGAACCTGTACAAGCTGAACATCGGCACGATCGATCAGGACTTTGCTCGCTCGCTGGACGACTACGACCCGGCGGCTCTGGGCAAGTTTGCGGTAGAGGGTGGCCGGCGAGGCAGCCCGAACGTCGGGCCGGTTAGTTCCTCTTATACAGCCCAGCAGTTTGCCAGCACGGGCCCTGATGGTGGCGGCCTGTTCGACCGCCACGACCCGAACTTCATCAACGAGCGGGAAAACTATTTCCACAAGCCGCAGGTCAACCTGAATTGGTACTCCTACTTCGGGAACGGCCTCACACTGACGACCGTCAGCTACTACTCCGGTGGTAACGGTGGCGGCACGGGTACCTACGGCTCGCTCGGGTGGGACTACACGTACACGCAGCGCTTCGCGGATTGGGACGCGACCATCGCGCGCAATGTCGCGAACGGCGCCGGCGGCTCGCGCGGCATTCTGCGCAACTCGGTGAACAACCAGTGGACCATCGGTGCAATCTCGAAGCTGCGGAAGGACTTCCAGTCGGGCTTCACGGGTGAGATCGGCGTCGATTGGCGCACGGCCAACATCGAGCACTACCGCGAGGTGCGGGATCTGCTCGGCGGCTCCTTCTACGACGACTGCGGCCGCGGCTGCAGCTCCGACTTCTGGAGCGGGAACGACGGCCAGCGCGGCCTGGGCGACAAGATCGCCTACTTCAACCAGAACGACGTCAGCTGGCTCGGCGCCTACGTCCAGGGAGAGAAGACTTCCGTGGACGGATCGCTCTACGGCATGGTCGGTTTGTCCCAGAACTCGTACACGTTCGAGGACTTCTTCGCTCGCGACCCCGCGACGGGCCAGCCGCTCGTGCTCGAGAGCGGCAACATCGCCGGCCTGCAGGTCAAGGGTGGGGCCGTGCGTAACGTGACCAACGAATGGTCGCTGTTCGGGAACGCCGGCTACGTGTCGAAGGTTCCGATCTTCGACGCCGTTATCGACGACAACAACGGCGTCATCAACGCGAACCCGAAGAACGAGAAGTTCCTCTCGTTCGAAGGTGGCGTACAGTATCGGTCGATGGACCGAGGTGTTTCGTTCGACGCGAACTTTTACTACACGAAGTGGAACGACCGGACCTACAACCTCTTCGTCCGGAACCTCGAGGGTGACGGCCGCGACGGGCTCGTGAACCTGCTGGGCGTGAACGCGGTCCACATGGGCATTGAGACCCAGGCAGCGATTCAGGCGTCGGACATGCTACGCTTCGACGTCGCGCTGTCCGTAGGGAACTGGAAGTATCTGAACGACGTCCAGGGCACTTACAAGCCGGACGATCAAGCGAGTGAGACCGAGACGCTCGACTTCTACATCAAGGATCTGAAGGTCGCCGACGCGCCGCAGACTCAGCTTGCCGTCAGCGCGTCGCTGTTCCCGGTGGACGGCATGTACCTCTCGCTGGTCTCCAAGCTCTATGGGAACCACTACGCGGCGTTTGATCCGTTCAGTCGTCAGGACGCGTCTGATCGGGCCCAGTCCTGGCAAGCGCCAGGTTATGGGACGTTCGACCTGCATGCTTCCTACCGCCTCGGTAACGTACTTCCGGGCGCGGGAGACGTTCGTGTTTTCCTGAACGTGTACAACCTGACCGACAACGTTTACGTGCAGGATGCGGTCGACGATTCGCGCTTCAACGCGTACCGGGACAACGGCGGACACGACGCGGATTCCGCTGAGGTCTTCCTCGGGTATCCGCGCAACATCAACCTCGGCTTCCAATTCAACTTCCGGTAGGTTGACCATGGGCGCACCAGCGCCCTAGCGCAGTCGGTTGGCCCCGTCAGCTTCGGGTGGCGGGGCCTTCCCTGTGCTGGCGGATGCCATGACTCACGACATCACGACCATCCTCATTCTGTTCGGCGTCGGCCTGGTTGCTGGCACCATCAATATGATCGCCGGCGGGGGATCGATGATCACGCTCCCGGTGCTGATTCTGCTCGGATTGCCGCCCAATGTTGCGAACGGCACGAACCGGGTCGTGATCCTCGTACAGAACACGGGTGCCACATGGAGCTTCCACAGACTTGGGCTGGTCTCGGTCCCGTGGCTTCGACTCGCGTTGGCCCCCGCGCTGGTCGGTGTCGCCTTCGGTACCTAGGCCGCAGTGCACGTCGGCGACCGGGCGTTTCAGAGGATCCTGGCTCTGGTCCTCGTCCTGGCAGCGGGCTGGATTTTCTGGCACCCCACGGACTCGGTCGCTGACGCGAAGACGTTTCCACCCGAGGGCACGGAGCCCTTGCTCCTGAGACTGATCTTCTGCGGCGTGGGTTTCTACGGTGTGGGTTTCTACGGCGGATTCATTCAGGCGGGACCGGGATTCATCACGCTCGCCGTGACCTCGTCTTACGGTTTGGACCTCATCCGTTCCAACGCGGTGAAGGTCTCACTGGTCTTGATGTTCACGCCGCTCGCGCTCGCCATATTCGCATACAGCGGACGCGTGGACTGGGCGACGGGCTTCCTGCTCGCGGCGGGCACCTTCGTCGGCGCGCTCGTCGGAGTGCGGCTGCGGGTGCTCAAGGGCCAGAGGTGGGTACGGGGCGTGCTGACCGTGGTCGTCGTGGCCTTCGCGGTCCGCCTACTCATCGGCGGGTGAAATACGTGGGGGAGCGCCATTTCCGACACCCCCCGTAAGCCGCTTACGTGGCGGCGATGCTTCCAACGCCTGGCCGCCGCTAGTACCGGTAGTACTCGGGCTTGTAAGGGCCTTCCTTGGGCACGTTGATGTATGCCGCCTGTTCGTCGGTGAGCACGCTCAGCTTCGCCCCCAGCTTGTCGAGGTGCAGCCTCGCGACTTTCTCGTCGAGGTGCTTGGGCAGCACATACACCTTCTTCTCGTAGCTCTCGTTGTGCGCCAGCTCGATCTGCGCGATGACCTGATTGGTGAAGCTGGCGGACATCACGAAGCTCGGGTGGCCAGTCGCACAGCCCAGGTTCATCAAGCGACCCTCAGCGAGGATCAAAACGGAGTGTCCGTCCTGGAAGGTCCACTCGTGGTACTGCGGCTTGATCTCCTTTTTTTCTATCCCGGGGAACTTCTCGAGACCCGCCATGTCGATCTCGTTGTCGAAGTGCCCGATGTTCGCGACAATGGCCTTGTCCTTCATTTGGGCCATATGCTCGGCCGTGATGATGTCGCGGTTTCCCGTGGCACTAATGAACACGTCGGCGGTGCCGAGCACGTCCTGCAAGGTCTGCACGGAGTAGCCCTCCATCGTCGCCTGCAGCGCGCAGATCGGGTCGACCTCCGCGATGGTGACTCGCGCGCCCTGCGCCTTGAGCGCCTGAGCGCACCCCTTGCCGACGTCACCGTACCCGATCACCATCGCCGACTTTCCCGAGAGCATGACGTCAGTCGCCCGGTTGAGGCCGTCGATCACCGAGTGACGGCACCCATATAGGTTGTCGAACTTCGACTTCGTGACCGAGTCGTTGACGTTGATCGCGGGAAAGAGAAGCGTCCCAGCCTCCTCCATCTCGTACAAACGGTGCACGCCGGTAGTGGTCTCCTCGGAGACGCCACGCACCGTCGATGCGATACGCTCCCACTTGCCCGGATCGTCGGACAGGGTCGTACGCATTAGCTCGAGAATCACTCCCCACTCGGCGGGATCGGAGTCGACGTCGAACGCCGGAACGTTGTCTACGGTGCCGTACTCCGAGCCTTTGTGCAGCAGTAGAGTCGCGTCACCGCCGTCATCCACGATGAGGTCTGGACCCGAACCGTCGGGCCACGTGAGCATCTGGTCGGTGCACCACCAATACTCTTCGAGCGTCTCGCCCTTCCAGGCGAATACTGGCACGCCACTGGGAGCCTCAGGTGTTCCATCGCGTCCGACCACGATGGCCGAGGCCGCGTGGTCCTGTGTCGAAAAGATGTTGCACGACGCCCAGCGAACGTCGGCCCCGAGGTCCACGAGGGTCTCGATGAGTACCGCGGTCTGCACCGTCATGTGCAGCGATCCGGCGACCTTGAGTCCCGCGAGCGACTGTTGCGGGCCGTACTCGGCACGAGCCGCCATGAGGCCGGGCATCTCGTGCTCGGCCAGGCGTATCTCGCTGCGTCCCCACTCCGCGAGCGAGATATCCTTCACTTTGAAAGCAGGCCGAACGGCACCTTCCTTTTGCTCGGGCAGAACTGCGGTATCAGTCATGGATTCCTCTCAGCTAGGTAGGTCATTCAAGGGAAGAGTGTCGGATGAAGTGGCCGAGTCAGGAGCGTTCGGCCGAAGCAAGAAAGAGCAGGGGACCTGAGGCTGACGCCTCCGGGCGTAGCGGCTGCGTCCTCGCGGCGTCGAAGCCGGCGTCCGCGAGCCACTGTGCGACCTGACTGAGCTCGAAACCCGGCCACACGTGACCCATGTCCTCGGCGTATCCGTGCCCGCGCTCGTGAGCTCGCATGTCCACGACAATGACTCGGCCGCCCGGTCTGAGTGCGCGGTGCACCTCGTTCAGGACGAGCGCCGGATCGACGACGTAGTGCAGGACCAGACCGAGCACGGCCAGGTTGAGCTCGCCGTCCGCGATCGGTAGCAGTTCGAGGTTTCCTTGCCGCAGTTCGACGTTGTCGGCCGCTTCGAGCCGCAGCCGAGCGGCTGCGAGCATCTCCGCGGAACGATCGATACCGATGACCCGGCGAACGAAGGGTGCCACCATCTCGGAGAAGGCACCCGTTCCCGCTCCCAGGTCGCCCACCACCCAGTCTGAGTCCAAGAGCCCGAGGAGAGGCCCGAACGACGCGGAGGGGCCGAAGAGTTGCTCGCAAAGCTCGTCCCAGCGCCCAGCCGCGTCGGCAAAAAAGGCCTCCGATCGGCGGCGCCGCACGTCCAGAACCGCGCCGGCGCGCTCGGCGTCGATCGCGTAGATGCCCTGCCCAGCGACCTCGGTCCGCACCAGTGACCAGAGCTCTTCCGCACCCCTGTCGAGCGTGGGCGACAGGCGGTAGTGGCGGCTGCGACCGTCAGCCCGCGCCTGCAGCCACCCTTCGGACATGAGCGTTTTGAGGTGTCGGCTGACGTTGGGCTGGGGCGCCTGAAGTACCGTGCAGAGCTCAGAGACTGTGAACTCGCTCTGCTGCAACAGAGTGAGGATGCGCGTGCGCGTCTCGTCGCCGAGCGTAGCGAGGTGGTCCAGGATCGAAGTCACAGTTGTATTCATAGATGCGGATACAAACATATATCAATACCCACTGGCCGCAAGCAGGGCGTGCATGGGCTAACCAACGCCCGCCCACGTGCCGATCCTTGCGTCATCGCCTACGTCCCGTCGCTCCACGGTCCGGAGCTCCCCCGAATGGGAGAATGGAGTGCCCAAGGATCACCCGCACGCGCCGCACGACGACATCGTCTATCCGGCCGCGATCCCGTTTGTCCTTGTGCATGTCGCGTGCTTTGGGGCGATCTGGACGGGGGCTCCCAAACAGGCGCTGTGGGTTGCTCTGGCGCTGTACTTCGTGCGCATGTGGGCGATCACGGCGGGGTATCACCGCTACTTCAGCCACCGCTCCTACAAGACGAGCAGGCTCTTCCAGTTCTGTTTGGCGTTGTTGGGACAGAGTTCAGCCCAGCGGGGCGTGATCTGGTGGGCCGCGGTTCATCGTCACCACCACCTGCATTCGGACACCCCTGAGGACGTGCATTCGCCACGCCACCACGGCTTCTGGTACTCGCACGTGCTCTGGATCTTCAATCCCAAGTATGGCAAGCGAGACTATTCGGCGGTTCGCGACCTCACTCGCTTTCGTGAGCTCGTCATCCTCGATCGCAATCCATACGCACCGGCGGCGCTTTTGGCGTTTCCGCTCTTACTCTGGGGCGGCTGGTCGATGATGGTGGTCGGATTCTGTTGGAGCACCGTGCTGCTGTTCCACTGCACGTTCTTCATCAATTCACTCGTGCACGAGCACGGCTCACAGCGGTACCTCACCGGTGATGATTCTCGGAACAACTTCTTGCTGGCGCTCATCACGCGCGGCGAAGGGTGGCACAACAATCACCGTCACTATCAGAGCTCGACGCGACAGGGCTTCCGGTGGTGGGAGATCGACGTCTCCTTCTACGTCCTGTCCGCGATGTCGTGGTTCCGCCTCGTCTGGGACTTGCGCGAGCCGACTGAAGCGATCGTGCGGGGAGAGAGACCGGTGGGACGAAAGGTGCTGGAGAAGGTCGCCGCCGAACTGGCCGGCACGTTCAGTGTCGAGGCGATCTGCGCCCACCTACCCACGGTTCCCGAGTTGCGAGAGAAGGCCGAGCAGATGTTCGAGGCGGGGGCTCCTCGCTCGACGCGATCGTGGCGCGTGCCCACGAGATCCTGGCTCAGGCGGTCGCAGCCCACCTAGGCGATAAGGCGGCAGTGCGCGCGTAAGAGCACACGGTCGAGCCCGTAAGCAGTCGGGACGTGTCATTGCTTGCCCCGGTAGGCGACCTGGCACATTCTTCGTCGCCCTGCTTCCGGGACGCACCAGCCCCGGGACATGAACTGCCAAATCGGAAACGCGCATGAACTGGCTACAGACCGTAGTCGACTTCGCCCAAAGATGGGTCATCGACATCGGAATCCCATACGGGGACCAGGTCATTCCGCTGATGGTGATCCTCCTGCTCGGCACCGGATTCTACCTCACGGTGCGAACAGGATTCGTGCAGCTCTCCCGGTTGGGACACGGTTTCGGGGTGACGTCCGGTAAGTACGATGATCCGGACGATCCGGGTGACGTCTCGCACTTTCAGGCGCTGACCACGGCGCTCTCGGCGACCGTCGGAATTGGCAACATCGCCGGCGTCGCGATGGCGATTCATTGGGGTGGCCCAGGTGCGCTCTTCTGGATGTGGGTGACAGCGTTCGTGGGAATGGCCACCAAGTACTCGGAGGTAACGCTGGCTCAGAAGTACCGCGTGGTCGACGAAGTCGGGAAGGTGGCGGGTGGACCGATGTACTACATCGAGAAAGGCCTCGGTCCGCGCTGGAAGCCGATGGCGATTTTCTTTGCGGTCATGCTCGGGTTCACTGCGTTCCTGACCGGCAACGCCGTGCAGGCCCAGACCGTCGCGGACTCGATGTTCGACGCGTTCAGAATCCCGCGGATGTACACGGGCTTCTTCACGGTGACGGTTGTCGCCGCCGTCGTTCTTGGCGGCATCGGTCGCATTGGAAAAGTGACGGCGGTCTTGGCCCCCATCATGGCCGCGATCTACGTATTCGGCGCGCTCGTCATCATCGTGCTCAACATCGGGGCTCTCCCGGCTGCGGTGGGTCTGATCTTCACGGAGGCCTTCAACCCGCAGGCAGGCGTCGCCGGCGTAGGCACTGGTGTTTTCCTCATTACGCTCATGTGGGGGGTCCGGCGCGGTCTGTTCTCCAACGAGGCGGGGCAGGGTTCCGCCCCGATTGCACACGCCGCGGCGAAGACCGACGAGCCTGTATCCGAAGGCGTGGTCGCGCTGCTCGAGCCTTTCATCGACACCATCATCATCTGCTCGTTCACAGGTCTCGTCATCATCATGACGGGTGTCTACTCGGCGCGTTTCCCCACTGAGCTGACGCTGGGCGGAGGCGATCTCACGTATACCACGATGACTGCGGAGAACCACTCCGAAGGCATCACCCCCCCCGCCGAGATCGCGATCGCCGAGGGGCTGCACGTGAATTCTGGCGTCGGCGCAAGCCTCGTTTCATGGCATGAGGCCAGCGTCGAGCCGTTGTACACCGACGAGGCGCGCACGCAACTCTTCACGGGGACGGTCTATCCGGACCGAGGCGAGGCCATCGCCGCCGACGGCGATGTCTTGACGTCACTCTACGGTGAAGCGGTAGAGGCAGGTGCTCCACTCACAATGGCCGCCTTCAACAAGGGGCTGCAGCCGCTGGGCGACTGGGGTCATTACATCGTGGTTTTGGGTGTTCTGCTCTTCGGCATCTCGACCGCGATCTCGTGGAGTTACTACGGAGATCGCTGTGCCTACTACGTGTTCGGCGCGCGCGCGATCTTACCCTACAAGATCATCTACCTGGGCATGCACCTCTTTGGCGCCAACGTCGCGGCCGTGGGTGTGATCTGGGCTTTGGGAGACGTCGCTCTCTCCATCGTCATCTGGCCGAACCTGATCGCCTTGCTGCTTCTGGCGCCGGTCGTGGTGGAAGAAACCAAGAGCTACTTCGACCGTCGTCCGTGGGAACGTCGTGCTGCTGGCGGAGGCGACTGAGGTCTTAGCTCCTTACAGCCCCAATGAAGGCCGCGGCCCGGCCCGGATCGACTCCGGCGCCGGGCCGCCCGTCGTTCATGATCGCGCTGCCGACGATGGCACCGTCCGCCAGGGAGAGCAGCTCAGATGCATGCTCCGTCGCTAGCCCACTTCCGATCAGTACTGGTGCCCCGCCGACGGTGTCCTTGACTACGCGCAGATCGTCGGCGCTCGCTGCGCGGTTCGTCCCGGGCCCGCTCACGATGAGCGCGTCCGCCAGTCCTCGGTGCCAGGTGTCGGCTGCGGCGTCGCTGAGCGTCGATCCAGCGGGGGAGGACGCATGTTTGACGTGTACGTCGGCCAGGACGCGCACGTCTACGCCCAGGTCCGAGCGCCGGCGGAGCGTGTCGTATGCCTTTCCCTCGATGAGCCCCTGGTCGGTGTACATCGATCCGGTGTGTACGTTGACGCGAATGAACGCAGCCCCCGTTACCGCGGCGATCGCCATCGCCGCAGCAGCGTCGTTGCGCAGCACGTTCACGCCGATGGGCAGTGAAACCTTGGCCATGACTTCGAGTACGGCGGCGGTCATGGCGGCCACGGTTTCCGCGGGCACCGAGTCGGCGAAGAAGGGCACGTCGAGGAAGTTCTCGACCAGGACTCCGTCGAAGCCCGCTTCCTGCAACGTATGCGCGTCGCGCGCTGCCCGGTCGAGCGCGGCGTCCGTGGGTCCGCTCCACCGCGGCGACCCGGGCAGCGGCAGCAGATGCACCATCCCGATGAGCGGCTTCTTGTCGGGCCAGACATCGGCGATTCCTTGCACGTGCTCACCGCCCGTCACTTGGCGTCCCCCTTGGGGGCTCTCGGCGCGCGATCGTCTTCCACGAGTCGCCCCGGCATGACGGCCTCTCGCCCGAATCGGTTCCTCAGTTCGTCGACCGTGCGCGAGACCGTTCGCTCGCGCTCCGTCTCGCCCGCGACGGGTTCCGCGAACAGGCCCAACTGGGATGCAGCGCTCGATGCCACGAGGCCGGTCAGGCCAACACCGAGTAGACGGGCGGGAACCCGCCTCTTGCGGCGGAGCTCCGCGAGCAACGTCTTGGCGACCCCGTAGATTGCGTGGTCGGACTCGATGGGTTCCGGCACCGTGCGACTGTGCTGGCGCGTCTTGAAGTCGTGGTCGCGCAGCTTGACCGTGACCGTCTTGGCTCGGAATGACTGTTGTCGCATGGTCCGGGCCACCGACCCGGCCTGCCGCATCAACCGTCGCTCCAACTCCTCGTCATCGTCGATATCCGCGAAGAAGGTGCGTTCGGAGGAGATCGACTTGCGACGTTCCCGCGGGTCCACCTCGCTCGAGTCGACCCCGCGGATACGCCGATATAACCATGCTCCCCGTCGCTCTCCGAACCAGCGTTGCAGCCACTCGATCTGCACCGCGTAGGCGTCCTCGACACGCACCAGGCCCCGTTTCTCGAGCGCTGCCACCAACGAAGGGCCGATGCCGGGCAGGTCGGCCAAGTCCAGTCCGCGCAGAAAAGCCTCTTCTTCACCGGCGGGCACGATGTGGACTCCGGCGGGCTTGGCGAAGTTGGTCGCCAACTTGGCGATCACCCTGCGCGTGCCGCCACCGAGCGACACGGAGACTTTCGTGCGCTCGAGCACCGTCTCGCGGATGCGCCACGCGGTTTCCGCGAAGCTCTCGTTCTGGAAGAGGCGCTCGGTGCCGGTCAGGTCGAGATAGAACTCGTCGACCGACGCGGCTTGCACGACTGGAGACAAATCCATGAGGGCCTCTTTCACCGACTGACTTCTGGCACTGACCGCACTTCGCGGCACGCCGACGACGGTAGCGTCGGGGCAAAGGCGTAGCGCGTGGGCCGTTGGCATCGCGGAGCGCACGCCGTAGGCCCGCGCTTCGTAGGACGCGGAGGTCACTACTCCTCTCCCCGTCGGCGAGCCACCGACGATGAGAAGCGGCGCCTTGCCGGCCCCCTCCGGGTCCTCGAGTCGAGCGACTTGCACGAAGAAGGCATCGCAGTCCACGAGTAGGATGCGTTTCACGGGCGCTGATTCCGGCAAGATGACGTCGGCTCGGGTCGGATTGCTGATGGCCATCATGAGGCGTACAATCTCCGCGCCTACGACAACAAAGCCAAGGAGCCCGGCAGATGGCCTATCCGTTCGCCCTTCCCGACCTCGCATACGCGCACGACGCGCTCGAGCCAACCATCGACGCACGCACGATGGAGATCCACCACGGCAAGCACCATGCGGCTTACACCAGCAAGCTGAACGCGGCGCTCGAGGGCCATCCCGACCTCCACGGCAAGTCTGCCGAGGACCTGCTCGCCGGGCTCGACTCGTTGCCCGACTCCATTCAGGGCGCGGTGCGAAACAACGGCGGCGGATACGTGAACCACACGCTGTTCTGGGACGTCATGACGCCGGGTGGTGCCAGCGCGCCTTCGGGCGATCTGGCTGCAGCGATCGACGCCGCATTTTCTTCCCTCGATGACTTCAAGGCCAAGTTCCAAGCGAACGCCGGTGGGCAGTTCGGCTCCGGATGGGGTTGGCTCTGTGTCGATGCGGACGGAGGCTTGCAGGGTTTCTCCACCGCGAACCAGGACAGCCCGGTCATGCGAGGGCTTACTCCAATTCTGGGCGTGGACGTGTGGGAGCATGCCTACTATCTGAACTACCAGAACCGGCGCCCAGACTACCTTGCCGCCTTCTGGAACGTCGTGAATTGGGATATTGTAGGGGCACGCTACGATGCGGCTCAAAGCTGAGTCGAGTAGGGCTGAAAAGACCAGCTTGTGTATCGGCAAACATATGTTTACATATGTGAAGGGTGATAGGACGAAGGGGCGGTTGTAGGCGGCCGTTGTCCGTGGGACCTCAGGGACGAGAGCCGGAGTGACTCAGCGTACTTCTCATTCGATCGCGCGATGCCTCGCCGTTGCGGCTTCGTTGGTGGCGCTGTCCGCCGCTCCGGCGTCGAGTCAGAGTCTCAGGGGCTCCGCCGCGTCGCTCGACCTGCAGAACAGAGTCGCCCGTCAGCACGATTTCACCTTTATCGACACCTCCGAGCGCGTCCGTCGTTTTGCATCCATGGGGCTGCTGGTACGCTTGAGACCCGGACGAGACTTCGAGCTGCACTCGGTGTCGTTCCCCTATGCACGACCCGAGGTGGCGCTCTTCGTCGAGCGGCTATCCGGCCAGTACCGTGCCGCCTGCGGGGAGCAGCTGGTGGTCACGAGCCTCACTCGGCCCACGACCAGGCAACCGCGCAATGCGTCTTCGCGCTCCGTTCATCCGACGGGAATGGCGGTCGACCTGAGGTACAGCAGGAATCGGAACTGCCGCGTGTGGCTGGAGCGTGTGCTCACGCAGTTGGAGGCCACGGGTGTGCTGGAGGCCACGCGAGAGCGCTACCCGGCGCACTACCACGTGGCGTTGTTCCCGAAGCCGTATGCGGCGTACGTCCAGGGCAAGTCGACTCGGTCGGCCCAGCGCGTGCAGCGAGTGGCCTACACCGTCCGGTCCGGCGATTCGTTGTGGACGATCGCGCGCAAGCATGGCACCACCGTCGAAGTGCTCCAGCGCACCAACGGGATCCGCGGTAGCAGGATCTACGAGGGACAGGTCCTGGACCTTCCAGGGAGCCGGTGACGCTCAACGAACTTCCTGGCGTCGGCTGTCCCGTCACCTCTTCAACAGCCTTCTAGTGAGTGACGCACCCACGGCTCGCACGATCGATCCGGATGAGATCTCGGGTCGTGACCGGTATCAGTTGCTCACGTCGCTCGTCGTGCCGAGGCCGATCGGCTGGATTTCGACCTGGGGTGTGAACGACGAGCCGAACCTGGCGCCGTTCAGCTACTTCAACGCCCTCGCTTCCACCCCCATGCTGGTTGGGGTATCGATCGGGCATCGTTCGAGCGGTCCGAAGGACACCCTCGTCAACATTCGCGCTCGGCGCGCTTTCTGCGTCAACATCGTGACCGAGCCGTTCTTGAATGCGATGAATTCCACGTCGGCCGACGTGGCGCCCGGCATCGACGAGTTCGGCTTGGCCGGTCTCGAGCCGGTTCCATGCAAGCGGGTGAGTGCGCCGTTCGTGCACGGCTGTCCAGCGGTCATGGAATGCGAGCTGCAACAGGAGGTCTCTCTTGGTGATGCGCCCAACACGCTGATGATCGGGCGCGTAGTCGTTTTGCACTTGGACCCTAGCCTCGAGGCCGTCGCGGGCACCTCCGCCATCGATCCGGAAGCGCTTCGACCTGTCGGGAGGCTATGGGGGGCCAGCTACGCTACGCTGGGCACTGTGATCTCCGTCCCTCGGCCGGAATAGAGCACCTCTGTCTCGTGCCCGCGTTCTTCTACCTCGGGCTGCTGAGATCGACCGTGCCGCCCCAACTCGAGTGAGGAGGTCGCGTCATTTTCGCGGGAGCCGCAGGATAACTCCGGAGTCCTGATGGAGCTGCAACGGCTCCTGTCCGAGGTGGCCCGAGCCTGGCACGATTTGAACAATCCGCTGGCATCAGCGCTCGCCTCACGATTTCGGCTGTGGTTACTTCTAGCTGGCGATCACGCGAGTGCCGGTGACACATTGGCTGCACTCGCGGCTCTCGACTCGGCCGATGCTCGTGCCACTTCTCCTGCATGCCTCGACGCGACTCGGCAGGTCCGGCTCGCGCTCGCTTCATCCTCGAACTCCAATTAGCTCGACTGACATGTCCAATCATCAAGCTTCCGGCGTCAATTTTCCTGACGTACCAGCCACGAAACTCCCTTGGGATCGTGTCACCCTGTCCGTCGTGATTCCCGCGTACAATGAGGCTGCGACCGTCGAGAGCCTTTTACGCCGAGTGCGTGAGGTACCGCTCAAGCTCGAAGTGATCGTCGTGGACGATGGCTCCACCGACGGGACCCGTGACCTGCTCGAAGAGCTCGAGGGTGAGTTGATCGATCAGCTGATCTTCCATGAGAAGAACGCGGGCAAGGGCGCTGCGCTGCGCACAGGCTTCGGAAGAGCAACCGGGGACGTCGTCGTCGTCCAGGACGCGGACCTCGAATACGATCCCTACGAGCTTCCCATCCTGCTCGAGCCGATCCTGAGCGGAAGAGCCGACGCGGTGTACGGTTCCCGCTTTCTGGGTGGGCCCCACCGTGTGCTCTTTTTCTGGCATTCAGTGGGCAATCGCTTGCTCACACTTCTCTCCAATATGTTCACAGACCTCAACCTCACGGACATGGAGACGTGCTACAAAATGGTGCGCACCGAGCTCCTGCAGTCCTTACCGCTGTCCGCGTACCGGTTCGGAATCGAGCCCGAGTTGACCGCGAGGCTCGCGCAGGCGGGTGCTCGCATCTACGAGTTGCCGATCAGCTACCACGGACGCTCCTATGCCGAGGGCAAGAAGATCGGATGGAAGGACGGCGTGTCTGCGTTCTGGTCGATCCTCACGTACAATATTTCGCCACCTCGCGTACCGAAGTGGACTCCGCCGTCGACCGATCCGTGGAACGAGCCCGATCGTATCGCGGCCGGCTCCGAGGGCGCCGCTGAGCCCGAAATCGGGTCCGGGTCCTCTGACTCCGGCGCCCCCGAGTCTCGCGAGAACAGCTAGAAGCGAAGTGCCGACAACGCTCCCGAGGGCGCGAGTCCTCCTGCTGTTCGTCGCTGCCTCGGTGTACGCGAACTCGCTCGGCAATGGCTTCACGTTCGACGACAACTGGCTCATCGTCGAGAATCCGGTGGTCACGGAGGGCAGGGTCGCGGACGCGTCCACTGCTCCCTACTGGCGCGGTGCGCGTGTCGGAACGGGAAACTATCGTCCGATCATGCTCTCGAGTTTCGGGCTCGAGTGGGCCGCCTTCGACGGGAGTGCCTTCGAGTTTCACGTCGTGAGCGTGCTCGTGCACGCGCTCGTTTGCCTGTTGGTGCTCGCGCTGCTGACCCGTTTCGTGTCGATTCCTGCGGCGTTTCTCGGAGCTCTTCTCTTTGCCGTGCACCCCGTGCACGTGGAGGCCGTGGCCAATGTCGTGGGGCGTGCGGAACTCTAGGCGGCTCTGGCGTACCTCGGGGCCTGCCTTTTTGGACTCGTCTTGCTAATCTCCATCATATCGCAGGGCCGCATTCCACTCATTTGTTGGAGTTTCAGATCATGCGAGACAAGAAGGGTTTCACCCTTATTGAACTCCTGATCGTGGTCGTGATCATCGGAATCCTGGCGATAATCGCCATTCCGAAGTTCTCCGCCACCCGGGAGAAGGTGTACTTCGCAGCGATGAAGTCGGATCTCAATAACCTGGCTAGCCAGCAGGAGATCTACTACGCGGACGCGTCTGCGTACTCGACATCGACCACGGATCTCTCGTTCACGAGTTCCGCTGGTGTCACCGTGGCTTTGGCCGCTACCAGCTCCGGCTGGTCCGCGAGCGCTGTGCACGCCGCGCTCGGAACGACTGAGGGTTGCGTCATCTACGTCGGTACGGCTGCCAGTCCTGCCACACCGGTGACGTCGAGCGCTCCAGGTGAGGTTGCCTGCACCAGATGATTTGCTGATGCGGCAGCGGATCTCCTCCGCGACGCCGCGATAATCAGAGCTGCTGGTGGGTGGTCCGGGCCTGAGCCCCGGACCACCCAGTGCAGCAGCCACCGCCCCACCTTTCCCTTCTCATCCCCTAGAGGTGGTGCTCATGAGCTCGACCCGCTCGGGCTTTACCCTGGTTGAGCTGGTAATCCTGATCGTCATCCTGCGGGATCATCCGTCCCGGAATTAGCGACTGGCGGCGATAGAGCGCGACGCCTGCCCTTGGTGCGCCCGAGCGCCTTGTCTATATATGCTCAGGTACCGTTTGGCCGAGCCGAACCACAACTCGCAGGCGAGCATGAAGCGCATTTCGTTCCGCACCGCAGGCGAATCCCACGGACGGGGGCTTACCGCCCTCATCGAGGGAATCCCCGCGGGCCTGGAGCTCGACATGAAGCGCGACGTCGATCCCGAGCTCAAGCGGAGGCAGGGCGGGTACGGTCGGGGTCGGCGCATGCAGATCGAATCCGACCAGGCGGAGTTGCTCAGCGGCGTCCGTCTGGGCGAGACGCTCGGATCCCCCATCTCCATGACGATCTGGAATCGGGACTGGGAGAACTGGACGACTGCGATGAGCCATGAGCCGCCTGCCGAGGACGTGAATCCGAAGGCGCTGCGGCCGCACTACCTGCCACGCCCTGGACACGCGGATCTGGTCGGTGCGCTCAAGTACGACCGCCGCGACGTGCGTGACATCCTAGAACGGGCTAGCGCTCGCGAGACCGCGGCCCGCGTCGCATGTGGCGCGGTAGCGAAGCGCTTGCTCGCCGAGTTCGGCATCTCCATCGGGAGCCACGTCGTCTCGATCGGCCCGGTAGAGGTGGAGATCGGCGAGCTGCCGCAGGACATCAACGCGGCCGCCGATCCCAACCCCGTACGGTGTCTGGACGGCGATGCCGCCACGCGCATCATGGGGGAGATCGATCGGGCGAAGGAACGCGGTGATACGCTCGGAGGCATCTTCGAGGTAGTGGTCACGGGTGCCCCCGTTGGGCTCGGAAGCTATGTCTCATGGGACCAGAAGCTGGACGGTCGGCTTGCCGGAGCCGTGATGTCGATTCAGGCGGTAAAGGGGGTCGAGCTCGGGATTGGCTTCGAGGGTGCACGACGTCCAGGCTCTCAGGTTCATGACCCTATCGTGCGTGCTGAGGAGAAACCGCGCTCGGGCGGCATCGGGCGGGCGTCGAACAGGGCTGGAGGGCTGGAGGGCGGCGTTACGACCGGAGAGCCGGTCGTTGTCCGTGGCGCGATGAAACCGATCTCTACGTTGAGGAAGCGGCTGCCGAGCGTGGACTTGCGAGACGGCTCGGAGGGTGACGCGGCAGTCGAGCGCAGCGACGTGTGCGCGGTACCGGCCGCTGCGGTCGTAGCGGAGGCGATGGTCGCGTTGGTCATTGCGGACGCTTTTTTGGAGAAGTTCGGCGGAGACTCGATCAGCGAGATCAGTCGAAACTTCGATGGTTATCTCACCTATCTGACCGAGCGCGGATTCGGAGAACGGTGATCGCCTCTGGCCCCCTGCGAATACTGCTGGTGGGATTCATGGGATCGGGCAAGTCCACTGTCGGCGCGGAGCTGGCGGCTCGATTGGGCTGGCGCTTTGTCGATACGGACGATGTGGTGGAGCGAGACCAGGGCCTTCTGATCGAGCAGATCTTTTCGACGCTCGGCGAGGCGCGATTCCGGGAGCTCGAGCACGAGGTCATGCAGGCCCTCTTGCAGCAAGAGCAACTCGTCGTCGCTAGTGGCGGAGGCTGGGCCGCATCTCCGGGCCGGCTGAGTGACTTGGGTGCTGGCGCCACTACTGTCTGGCTGAGGGTGAGCGCAGAGGAGGCAGTTCGTCGCGCCCAGGCTCAGTCGCACGACCGGCCTTTGCTGAGGCGGACGGACGCCCTCCGTGCCGCACGGGAACTGTTGCTTTTGCGGACGCCACTTTACGCCAAATCGCAGTATGAGGTAGACACAGAGGGCTTCTCCGTAGAAGATGTGACGATCCGGGTTATGGAGCTTCTGGGGCTCACTGGACCCACTACAGAGACTGAATGAGCGACAACGGCGGCAGGCATCTGGTCATCGTCGAGTCCCCGGCGAAGGCATGGACAATTGGAAAATACCTCGGAAAGGGGTATGAGGTTGTGGCGTCCGTAGGCCACGTCCGGGACCTGCCCACCAAAGAACTGGGCGTCGATATCGAGAACGGCTTCGAGCCCAAGTACGTGACCATCCGTGGCAAGGGCAAGGTGATCGCGGAGCTCAAGAAGAAGGCCAAGGGCGTCGATCGCATCATCCTCGCGACGGACCCTGACCGTGAAGGTGAGGCGATCGCGTATCACGTCGCGGAGCAGTTGGGGTACGAGAAAGACCGAGAGCGTTTCCAGCGGGTCACGTTTCGCGAAGTGACCAAGAGCGCGGTCCAGGCTGCTCTGGCCGCTCCTGAGGAGCTGGACACCAAGAAGATCGAGGCTCAGCAGGCGCGCCGCATTCTCGACCGGTTGGTGGGATACCAAGTCAGCCCCATGCTCTGGAAGCCGATCCGGCCGGGGCTCTCGGCAGGCAGAGTACAGACCGTGGCGCTCAGGCTCATCTGCGAGCGCGAGGACGAGGTCAAAGCGTTCGTCGAACGAGAGTACTGGTCGATCACCGCGCACCTGCGCCGCGACGAGCAACCGTTTGAGGCCAAGCTGCACCAGATCGACAGCAAGAAATTCACGCTCGAGAACGAAGAGGCTGCTGCCGACGTGCTACGCGACGTTGCCGACGTACCCTTCGAGGTTACCGAGGTCAAGCGACGCGAGCGGCGGAAGAACCCGGCCGCGCCGTTCACGACATCTACGTTGCAGCAGGAAGCGGCCAAGCGGCTTCGCTTTTCGGCCCGCAGAACGATGTCCAACGCCCAGCGGCTCTACGAGGGTCAGACGATCGGTGGCAGGGGCCAGATAGGTCTGATCACGTACATGAGGACGGATTCGACTCGGGTGTCCCCGAGCGCGGTCGATGAAGCGCGTTCGTGGATCACATCAGAGTTCGGAGAGCCGTATGTCCCGAAGGCGCCGCGGCTGTATAGCGGCAAGCAGCAGAGGGCGGCGCAGGACGCGCACGAGGCAGTGCGCCCAACAGATGTCACGATCCACCCTTCGGAAGCCTCACAATACCTCGAGCAGGACCAGGCAAAGCTGTACGAACTCATCTGGCTGCGCTTCGTCGCGAGTCAGATGTCGCCCGCGGTCTACGACACCACGACTGTGGACTTCGACCTGGCTGGCGCCTCAGAGCGACATTTCCTGTTCCGCTCGACCGGCTCGATCGTGAAGTTCCGGGGATTCACGCGGCTCTACCTAGAGGCGACCGAAGCCGGAGAGCACCGGCGTCTCGACGATCTGGAGCCTCTCCCTGATCTGAACAGTGGGGACGTTGCCGAGCTCGCGCGCACCGAGCCCAAGCAGCACTTCACCCAGCCTCCGCCGCGGTACTCGGAAGCGAGCCTCGTCAAGGAGATGGAGAAGCTCGGCATCGGGCGTCCCTCCACATATGCGCAGACCATTTCGGTGATCATCGACCGGGGCTACGTGGAACTCGAAGAGCGTCGATTCCATCCAACCGACCTCGGCGAAGTCGTCGCGAAGTTGCTCGTCCGCCTTTTCCCGGATCTGTTCGACGTCGAGTTCACCAGCCGCATGGAAACCGAGCTCGATCGTGTCGAGGATGGTGAGGTCGAATGGCGCGCCCTGCTCGAGGACTTCTACCCACGACTTCGCGAGCGCATCGAAGCAGGCGAGGCAAACTCCGACGCGATCATCAAGGAGATCCTCGCGGCTGAGGGAGAGGATTGTGACAAGTGCGGTCGCACCATGCTCGTACGATGGAATCGATTTGGTCGCTTTCTCGGCTGTTCCGGGTACCCCGAGTGCAAGAGCACCCGCTCCCTGGACGGCTTCAACCCCGAGGGTGACGAGCTCGGTCCCCATCCCGAACACGGACGTATGGTCCGACTCAAGTACGGGCCCTATGGCCCGTACATCGAACTCGAGTCGGAGGAGGAGGGCAAGAAGCCCAAACGCTCGAGCCTGCCCAAGGGCAAGCAGCCTCAGGACGTGGATCTGGAGTATGCGCTGAGGATGCTCGAGCTACCGCGCGCGATCGGCGTGGACCCCGAGACCGACGAAGAGATCGTCGCGGGCCTCGGCCGTTTCGGCCCGTTCGTACGCAGGGGCAAGACCTTCGCGAGCCTCAAGGACAACGATCAGATGTGGTCGGTAAGCCTGGAGGACGCGGTCGAGTTGATTAAGGCCAAGCTTTCCGGAAAGCGAACCACGCTCAAGCAGCTCGGTATGCACCCCGACTCGGGCGACGAGCTGGTAATACTCTCCGGGCGGTACGGTCCGTATGTGACTGACGGAAGCATCAACGCGACGCTGCCCAAGGGCACGGAGCCGGAGGACGTGGACCTCAACCTCGCGGTCGATTTGCTCGCCAAGAAAGCTGCCCGAAAGGGCGGAAAGAAGGGCCGCCGGGGCAAGAAGTGACGGTCACGGTGGTCGGGGGTGGGCTGGCGGGCTGTGAAGCCGCGCTTCAGCTAGCTCAAAGAGGACACGAGGTCCGCCTCCTCGAGATGCGTCCTGTGCGCAACACCGAGGCGCACCAGACCGGGGACCTCGGCGAGCTCGTATGCACGAACTCGTTCAAGAGCGAGGGCCCCGAGAACGCACACGGCCAGCTCAAGAGGGAGATGAGAGTGCTCGGATCGGTTCTTCTGCGCTCGGCCGATCAGTCGCGCGTGGCGGCGGGATCGGCGCTCGCTGTGGATCGGAGCCTCTTCTCACAGGCGATGACCGCAGCGGTGGAGGCGGAGGCACGAGTCCGGGTCGTGAGAGGGGAGTGCACCGAGCTGCCGGAAGGTCCAGCGATCATCGCCACGGGGCCGCTGACCTCGGACGCTCTATCCGGCGCCATTCAGACGGTTCTCGGCGATGGCGGCCTCGCGTTCTTCGACGCCATCGCCCCGATCGTGCACCGTGACAGTGTGGACGAGAGTGTGGTTTTCGAGGCAGGTCGATTCGACGAGGACTCCGACTATCTGAATTGCCCGATGAACGAAGAGGAGTATGTCGCGTTCATCGACGCGCTGAACTCGGGCCAGGCCTACGAGGGCCACGATTGGGAGACGGTGCCGTATTTCGAGGGGTGTCTGCCCGTCGAGGTCATGGCGTCGCGGGGTCTCGACACGCTTCGCTTTGGACCCATGAAGCCGATCGGTCTCACCGACCCTCGGACGGGTGATCGACCCTGGGCCGTAGTCCAACTCCGTCGCGAAGATCGCGCCGGCCAAATGTGGAATATGGTCGGTTTTCAGACCCGTCTACGGGTCGGCGAGCAGCGCCGTATCTTCGCCATGATTCCGGGGCTTGCCGACGCGGAATTCCTGCGCGTGGGCTCGATCCACCGGAACAGCTATCTCAACTTCCCGGAGCGGCTCTCGTCGTATGGCGCCCCGGCTTCTCGTCCGGACGTGATCTTTGCCGGCCAGCTGACCGGCGTGGAGGGCTACACCGAGTCGGCCGCGAGTGGAATTCTGGCGGGCATCAACCTCGCTCGACTGCTGGATGGCGAAGACGCGATCGTGCCGCCCGCGACGACCATGATCGGCGGGCTCTTCCAGTACCTGAGGGAAGCCAAGCCAGGTCGCTTTCAACCGATGAACTCGAACTGGGGTTTGGTCGAGCCGTTGCAAGAGCGGATCAAGGGCAAGAAGCAAAGGCGACAGATGCTTGCCGCGCGTGCCCAGGAACACTTCCTGGCCTGGATGGGGGGGCACGGACTGAGGGCGGTCTCCTGAACCCTCATGCGGCGGTTCAGGAGGTTCGAGACTTTCTGCGACACCTAGCCGACGAACGGCAACTCTCCCGCCACACCGTCACGGCCTATGAGCTCGACCTGCGCCAGCTGACCGAGTTCTTGACCGAGTATCTCGGCCATGGGGACTGGCGTTGGACCGACAAGGAGGTAGATCGTCTCGCTCTGCGGGGCTTCATGGGCTGGCTCGGTCGCAGGGGACTGAGCAGGCGCACGGTCGGTCGAAAGCTTTCTGCGACCCGATCCTTCTTCAGATTCTTGCATGGCGAGGACCGCATTGCCAGCAACCCGGCTGGTGCCGTTCGGGCTCCCAAGACCGCAAAGACGCTACCGGGACATCTGACTCGTGGTGACGCATCAGACGTGTTCACTGAAGCCGAGAAGCGAGCTGAACAGAATACGCTTGCTGCTGCCCGGGATCTCGTCATTCTCGAGCTTCTATACGGCAGCGGTTTACGGCTCTCCGAGTTGTACGACCTCGACCTGGACGCGATTGACCGGGGCTCGAAGCTGGTGCGCGTGATGGGCAAGGGCAGGAAGGAGCGCATCGTTCCTGTTTCTGAAGCGTCTCTTGCGGCGATCGCCCACTACGAGCCACGGCGCGCGGAGGTGCGGAACCGTGCGGACGATGCGCTGCTGGTGAACGCGCGCGGAGGACGGCTCTCGCGGCGCTCCATTCAAGCCGCAGTGCGCGCGTGTTTCGAGGTTGCTGCCGGTGCACGCGGACTCTCCCCCCACGCGCTACGCCACTCCTTCGCGACGCATCTGTTGGAAGCGGGAGCCGATCTGCTCGCGGTCAAGGAGCTGCTCGGCCATGTGTCGCTGTCCACGACCCAGATCTACACCCACACCACGAAAGATCGCTTGCGTCGGGTCTACAAGGACGCGCACCCGCGGGGCGAGTAGCCGCACCAGCCCGGACTGCCATTTCGGCAGCGTCCGCATTAGATTCGTGGCCCCACGCTTGCACCCTGCGCCTCCGTTCAGCCGTGCGGCGAGGAATTCTACAAGAGCCAGGACAGATGAGTCTATTGGAAGTTCGAGCGACCACCGTGCTCGCCGTCCGCCGTGACGGTCGAGTCGCCATGGGTGGAGACGGACAAGTCACGATGGGTGATACCGTCGTGAAGAGCAAAGCGCGCAAAGTCCGAGCCTTGAAGGACGGCAGCATCCTCGCGGGATTTGCCGGAGCCGTCGCGGACGCGTTCACGCTCTTCGAGAAGCTGGAGGAGAAGCTGGAGCGTTATCCGGCCAATATGCGTAGGGCCGTGGTCGAGCTCGCCAAGGACTGGCGCACCGATCGCTACCTACGCCGCTTGGACGCGCTACTCGCGGTGGCGGATAAGGAGCACTTGTTCCTGCTGAGCGGTACAGGTGACGTCATCGAACCCGATGACGGGGTGCTGGCGATAGGCTCCGGCGGCTCTTTCGCTCTGGCCGCCGCCCGCGCGCTGCAGGAGCATTCGAGCCTCGAAGCTCCCGAGATTGTCCGGCACGCGTTGGAGATCGCAGGGGACATTTGTATCTACACGAATCGGGACATCGTCGTGCTCGAGTTGGGCGAAGACCATGATGGAGGGGAAAAATGACGAGCAACGCGCTCGAATCTCAGGGCCCGCCAGAACAGGCGCTGACATCTGAGTCAGAGCCCCAGGACCTCGTCTGGCTCGACGAACTCACTCCGAGTCAGATCGTCTCCGAGCTCGACAAGTACATCATCGGACAGGACGATGCCAAGAAGGCGGTCGCGATCGTGCTGCGGAATCGCTGGCGGCGGCAGCGTGTCGAGGAGGAGATGCGGCACGAGATCGCACCCAACAACCTCATCCTCATCGGCCCGACTGGCGTGGGGAAGACAGAAATCGCACGCCGCCTCGCAGGCCTTGCGGGGGCCCCATTCCTGAAGGTGGAGGCCTCCAAGTTCACCGAGGTAGGATATGTGGGTCGAGACGTCGAGTCGATGATCCGTGATCTGGTCGACATTTCCATCAACCTGGTGCGCGCGGATCGCGAGGACGAGGTGCAGGAAACCGCCGGTAAGCGTGCAGAGGAGCGCATTTTGGAGCTGCTGTTGCCCGTGTCGAATCCGGACCCGGAGCCGCCTACGGGTGATGAGCGGCCGCACATTTTCGTTGCGGGGCCGACGGGCGTGGCCGAAGAACAGGAAGAGGGGGTGCTCGAACGTCGCCAACGCACCAGAGAGAAGCTGCGCAAGCTCCTCATAGACGGAAAACTCGAGGACCGCGAGATCGAGATCGAAGTGAGCCAGGCTCCGAACATCGAAGGCATGATGATCCCCGTGGGCGGTGGCGACGGGCTCGATCACAACTTCACCGAAATGTTGCAGGACATGCTGCCCAAGAAGACCAAGCGCCGGACCGTTTCGGTCTCCGAAGCGAGGCGGATCCTCCTGCAAGACGAACTGGACAAGCTCGTCGACATGGACGAGGTGGTGAACGAAGCGCTGTACCGTGCTGAGGAAATGGGGATCGTCTTCCTGGACGAGATCGACAAGGTGGTGGGACTGCGGGGCGGGCAGGGGCCCGACGTGAGCCGCGAGGGCGTGCAGCGAGATCTGCTTCCGATTGTCGAGGGATCCACGGTCTCGACCAAGTACGGCCTGGTACGCACCGACCACATTCTCTTCATCGCTGCAGGTGCGTTCCACGTAGCGAAACCCTCCGACATGATTCCGGAGCTGCAAGGTCGCTTTCCGGTTCGCGTGGAGCTGCAGAGCCTGGGAGAGGAGGACTTCGTGCGCATTCTGCAGGAGCCAAAGAACGCGCTCCTGGAGCAATACCGTGCCCTGATCGAGACCGAAGGCGCCAAGATCGAGTTCACCGACGATGCCATTGCGGAGATCGCGCGCATCGCGACGGAGCTCAACGAGCGTCTCGAGAACATCGGTGCGCGCAGGCTGCAGACCGTGATGACGACCCTGTTGGAAGAAGTGCTATTCAAGCTCCCGGAAGCGGGCACCGACGCCATACACGTCGACCCCGCCTTCGTACAGGACCGGCTCGCCAAGATTTCCGAGGACGAAGACCTCATCCGCTACATCCTCTGAAGTCGGACATCGTGGCCAAGAAGCGAGACTTCCTCGCCATTTCGGACTTCAGTCGGGACGATCTCACGCAACTGCTCGAGCGTGCGTGCTCGCTGAAGTCGGGGGTCGATAGAGCGCAGCTTACAGGTAAGACGCTGGCGATGATTTTCCGCAAGAGCTCCACGCGCACCCGAGTGTCGTTCCAGGTGGGCATGAGCCAGCTCGGGGGGCACGCGATCTTCCTCTCGGACTCAGACAGCCAGATCGGTCGTGGTGAGTCCGTGCACGACACCGCGAAGGTGCTGTCCCGCTATGTCGACGGCATCATGATTCGCACCTTCGCGCACGCCGAGGTGGAGGAGTTTGCGCGGCACGCTTCGGTTCCGGTGATCAATGGACTTACGGACCTCTTGCATCCGTGTCAGATCATCGCCGACCTGCAGACGATGGCTGAGGAGTTCGGCCGCGAGCATGCGGCGCGCACCGTGGCGTGGATCGGGGATGGCAACAACATGGCCAATTCGTGGCTGAATGCGGCGTACCGCCTTGGCTTCTCGCTGCGCCTGGCGTGTCCCGAGGGGTATGACCCCGAACCTGAGCTACTGGCGCGGGCGCAGTGCGAGGCCGACGTCGTTCTGACTCGTGACCGGTCCGAAGCGGTGCAGGGAGCTGATGTCGTCACGACCGATGTCTGGGCTTCGATGGGCCAGGAAGAGGAGGAGGCCGAGCGCATGGAGGCCTTCGAGACGTTTCTGGTGGACGAGTCCCTCATGGGCCAGGCGGCGCCGTCGGCGATCTTCCTCCACTGCTTGCCCGCCCACCGCGGGGAGGAAGTCACCGCGGGCGTCATCGACGGACCCCAGTCACGCATCTTCGACGAAGCCGAGAATCGTCTGCACGCGCAGAAAGCGATCATGCTGGAGCTGATGGCATGAGCGAGCAGCTCGAGCGCACCCCTCTTTACGACCGTCACGTCGCGGCCGACGCAAAGATCGTTCCCTTCGCCGGCTTCGAGATGCCGGTTCAGTACCCGACGGGGATCACCGCGGAACACCGTGCTGTCCGAGAGGGGGCGGGGCTCTTCGACGTCTCGCACATGGGTGAATTCGTCGTGCGCGGTCCGCAGGCGCTGGAGTTGATTCAACACGTTTCGGTGAACGACGCTGCCAAGATGGAGGTCGGCCAAGCTCAGTATTCGGCGATGTGTCTGGAGGACGGCGGCATCATCGACGATCTCCTGATCTACCGCTTCCGCGGGCACTACATGCTGGTCGTGAACGCGTCCAACTTGACCAAGGACTGGGCCTGGATCGAGCGCCAGTCAGAGGCGTTCGAGTGCGAGCTGGAAGACGTGTCCGAGCGCACTGGGCTGATCGCGCTACAGGGCCCTGCGGCACGAGAGATCCTACGGCCGCTGGCGAGCATCGATGTCGATGACGTGAAATACTACCGCTTCTCGGAGGGCTCGGTCGCCGGCGCTCCCGCCGTCATCAGCGGGACTGGCTATACTGGCGAGGACGGGTTCGAGTTGTACGTGGACGCGAACGATGCGCCCCGGGTGTGGGACGCGTTACTGGATGAGGGCTCCGGCGCCGGCCTGATCCCGGTTGGCCTCGGGGCTCGTGATTCGCTTCGCCTGGAAATGGGATACGCGCTCTACGGCAGCGATCTCGACGAGCAGCATACGACGCTCGAAGCTGGCCTCGGCTGGGTGACGAAGCTCGACAAGGGGGACTTCGTCGGTCGTGACGCGCTCCTCGCTCAGAAGGAAGCGGGAGTGGTGCGCCGGCTCGTTGCGATGTCCCTCCAAACAAGGGGCTTTCCTCGGCCGGGCTATGATGTGACGCATGGTGGTGAGGTGATTGGCAAGGTTACGAGCGGCACCGTCAGTCCTTCGCTGGGGATTGGGGTCGCGATGGGCTATGTCCCGACCGAGTTGTCCAAGCCCGGTACCATGCTCCAGATCGACGTACGGGGACGGCCAATCGAGGTCGCGGTGCAGCGCGCGCCGTTTTACACCGGGGGCTCGATCAAACGGTGATCCGCATCGGCATCCTTACGGTGAGCGACGGATGCGCGCGCGGTGAGCGTGAGGACCGCAGTGGTGCTCTCATCGACGTCTGGTGCACCGAGAAGGGACATGAGGCCGCGGCTCGTGAGGTCGTTCCTGACGAGACCACGGACATCGTGCGTCGTCTCGTGTCCTGGTGCGACGATCTCGGCTTGGACGTGATCGTGACCACGGGCGGCACGGGCCTCACGCCTCGCGACGTAACACCCGAGGCGACCAAGTCCGTGCTCGATCGGGAAGCGCCGGGAATCGCCGAGCAAATACGCGTGGTCGGTCTCGAGAGCACTCCGTACTCCGCTCTGTCGCGCGGGGTGGCTGGCACCCGAGCGCGAACTCTCATCGTGAACCTGCCGGGGAGCCCCGGGGGCGTACGAGACGGCCTGGCGGTGCTCGGTCCGCTGCTCGTGCACGCGGTGGAGTTGCTGGGTGGCGAAGGGCGGACTCACGAGCCACCGCCCGACGGGTCATGACCGAGGACCGGGTTCTCATCTCGACGCACGACCTGGCGCGTGCGGGGCAGCTCAGGGACGGCTTCAAGTCCGCCGGTTACTCGACGGATCTGGTGACGCCGGATGAAGAACTGACGAGCGACGACGGCGAGGTTTTGCTCGTGCTCACCGGAGGGCTCGCCGAGGGTGGGGGAGCCCTGGCTAGACAGGCGAGGCAGGTGCTCGACATTCCGGTCTTCGCCCTCGCGTCGTCCGCGGAGTTGGCGCCGGCGCTGCGACCTGGCTTCGACGAGGTCTTTCCGGCTACGTCGCACGTCGACGATGTGGTTCTCGTGGGCAGTCGACTCATCGAGCGGGGGCGGCTGCAGGCGCTGACGGGCATCATCGGTGAGACCGACGCGATGCGTCAGGTGATGGAACGCGTGGTACAAATCGCGCCGGTCGCTTCGACTGTGCTCGTCACCGGCGAGTCGGGCACCGGCAAGGAGCTCATTGCCCGCGGCATCCACTTGCTCTCGCCACGTCGGCACAAGCCCTTCATCCCTGTGAATGTGGCCGCGCTCTCGGACACGCTGGTCGAGTCTGAATTGTTCGGGCACGAAAAGGGCGCGTTCACGGGCGCGATCGACGCGCGCAAGGGCCTCTTCGAGCTGTCCGACGGCGGTACGATCTTCCTGGACGAAATTGGCGACATGCCACTCGCCACACAGACCAAGCTTCTGAGGGTGCTGGAGCAACGGGAGTTTCGCCGAGTCGGCGGCGAGAAGAGCATCAAGGTCGACGTCCGCATCGTCGCTGCGACCAATCAGGACCTGAGGCAACTCATCGCGATCGGGGAATTTCGGCGCGATCTGTTCTTCCGATTGAACGTCTTAGGTATCGAGCTTCCGCCGCTCCGGGATCGCCGTGACGACATCCCGCTTCTGGTCCAGGCCTACGTTGAGGAAGTATCGGAGCGTCTCAAGCGCGACTTCCCGGGCATCTCGGCCGAAGCGATGGAGATGCTCACTGCGTACTCCTGGCCGGGGAACGTTCGCGAGCTGCGGAATCTAGTCGAGTCGATGGTCGTGCTCGCACCCGGTCACATCATTCGCAGCGAGGACATTCCGGACGAGGTTCGCGCGGGCCGTGGTCCGTCGTTGTTGCCAGCCCCGATCCCCAGAGCCACGAGGGAAGGCACAGGTGATCTCCGGCCTGAGCTCGAATTCGTGTTTCGCACGCTCGTCGACCTCCGAGTCGATATGGACGATCTGCGCCGAGAGTTCGATGTGTATCGACGAGGGGAGGGCATTGCGTTGCCCGGCGAGCCCGTGCTCGGCCGGGTGGCTCCGGTGCTCCCCTCCCGTCACGGCATCGAGATCGGAGCTTATTCTCGCGGCGCCGATACCAGCGAGTTCGACGACGTCGTCATTTCGACCGAACACGCTGCAAGCAGCGTGGTCCCCGACGTACAGGGCGCGTCACCCGGCGCACACGGCGTGTCACCTGCCGCACACGGCGTGCCGGTGACCGACTCCGATAACGTCGTGGTCTTCCGTCCTGGCATGACGATGGAGGACCTCGAGCGTCAAGCGATCACTGCGGCGCTTTCGTCGGTAAACGGAAATCGTCGCAAGGCGGCGGAGCTGCTCGGAATCGGAGAGCGCACGCTCTATCGGAAGATCTCAAAGTACGAGCTGGACGACTGAGGCTCAGTTTCGCTCTGCTAGCCGTTTCCGGAACCGCCGGCGCGGGCGCGCGCGCGCGCCCGTTCGGCCTGGATGCGGCGTAGGATCACACTCCAGGCGGCCGTCTGCTCCAGGCCGTATGCCAGGGTGAGGTCCGACTCGAGATCGACGTTGCTGCTGAACGCGTAGACCGCCATTTCGGTGACGCGTTGGCGCAGGCGTCGTTCGCCCCAACTGGGCGTGACCGCGACGATCGACGTGGGTCGGAGCCTGATGCCTCGCGACACCAGCTGCACCTCTTCGGGCACGAATCGTTCGTCGGGCTGCTCGGAGAAGAATGACACGAGAAAGAGCGTCGCCGACTCCTCGATGCCCGGAGCATTCCTATGAGCGTTGGACATGCTGGACAAGCGGCGATACGTGTCTGGCGCCGTCACGCGCGTGGCCGACTCCTCAAGCGGAGTTACGAGGATGCGCAGCGCACCGCTCGTGAGCGAAAGCGAGATCTCTTCCTGCCGCAGCGTGCCATGTCCCGGCGGAGGTAGCCTCTCGAACGAATCCGTGGCGGCACTGCCGCCCTCCATGCCCGGTGGAACCGCGCAGCCGCTCATGTAGGAGCCCACTACGAGCATGAAGGCCAGAAATACCTGCGCTGTCGGCCGCATCAGGCTTCTTCCGCGTCCAGGACGAGTTCGTCGAGAGCTTCGAGCAGGACCTCGCGTCCCTCTCCCGTCTTCGACGAGAAGGGAACGACCTGCTCCTCCCCGACGCTCAGTCCTTCGCATATGCGCTGGATGGCTTTCTCACGTTGCGTCTTCTTCAGCTTATCCATCTTGGTGAGCACGACCAACGTAGGTACGCCCAACTCTGAAAGGTACGTGATCATGTTGAGGTCGTGATCCGTAGGATCTCGCCGTGCGTCCATCAAGTGCACAAGGCCCTGAACCCCACCCGAAGCACTCAGATACCATTCTATCAGTTCGGACCAGGCTTTGCGCATCGCCTTCGGCACCTTCGCGTACCCGTAGCCGGGCAGGTCGACGAGGAAGAATCGCTCGTTCACCAGGAAGAAGTTGATGGTTCTCGTCTTTCCGGGAGTCGCAGAGACCCGCGCGATCTTCTTTCGCGTCCGGCGCAGCAGAGTGTTGATGAGCGACGACTTCCCCACGTTGGAGCGGCCGGAGAACGCAATTTGAGGAAGGGTGCCTGTCGAAGCCCCAGCGGTCGAAGCCCCAGCGGGTGAAGCCCCGCCCGGCTGAGCAATCGTACCAGCGTACTCGACCGTCTTGATTTTCATCCGTGGGGGAGCGGCGTTTCGAGCCCAACGGCGTGAGACGCCTGATGGCGGCGGAGGGGGCTGTCGAGCAGTACGGCGTCCATCACCTCGTCCATGGTGCGTACGAGTTCGAACGCCACGCTCTCCTTGACCTCTGCGGGCAGAAGCTCCAGGTCCGACGCGTTCGCGGCCGGAAGCACGACCTTGCGCATGCCGTTCCTGAGTGCAGCGACCGCTTTCTCCTTGATTCCGCCAACGCCCAATACCCTTCCGCGGAGCGTGATCTCACCCGTCATTGCGACGTCGGCGCGCGTGGGCCTGCCCATCAGTGCAGAGATCAAGGCAACCGCGATGGTGATACCGGCGGAAGGCCCGTCCTTCGGCGTCGCACCCTCGGGGATGTGGATGTGCACGTCGATCTTCGAGTGGAACTGAGGATCGAGTCCGAGCAGCTCCGATCTGGAGCGGGCGTACGTCACAGCGGCGTGGGCCGACTCCTTCATCACGTCACCGAGCGTCCCAGTAAGTCGCAGTTCCCCGCCACCCGGTATCACTGCCACCTCGACATCGAGCACCTCGCCTCCGGCAGCAGTCCAGGCCAAGCCATTGGCGATGCCGATGCGCTCGCTGTCCTCGTCTCGATCAGTCGGAGAATAGGGCGGGGGTCCGAGCAAGTCCTTCAGGCCCTCCGGCTCGAGAGTCGCCGCCATCGCTACGCCGTCTGCCACGCCTCGTGCCACCTTTCGTGCGATGCGCGCTAGGCGTCGGTCGAGCTCGCGCACGCCGGCCTCTCGCGTGTACCGGAGGATCACGTCGTGGATCGTGGCGTTCGAGAGCGAGAGCGCACCCGGCGCGAGTCCGTGGCGCTCGGCTTGCTTCGGCCACAGGAACCGACTCGCGATCTCACGTTTTTCGGTGTCCAGATAGCCGGGAAGGCGGATGATCTCCATGCGGTCGCGAAGCGGCTCCGGGATCCCCTGGAGTGTGTTTGCGGTGGTGATGAACAGGACTTCGGACAGGTCGTATTCCAACTCTAGATAGTGGTCCGAAAAGGTGCGGTTTTGCTCCGGGTCGAGCACTTCCAACAGCGCGGCGCCGGGATCCCCGTGGAAGTCCTGGGCGATCTTGTCGACCTCGTCGAGCAGGAAGACCGGGTTCCGCGTCCCACTCCGGCGCATGCCCTGCACGATTCGGCCAGGCAACGCCCCCACATACGTGCGTCGATGTCCTCGGATCTCGGCCTCATCCCGTACACCGCCAAGGCTTACGCGCACGAACTCGCGTCCCAGCGCCTGAGCGATGCTTCGGCCCAGGGAGGTCTTCCCGACGCCCGGGGGGCCAACCAGGCAAAGGATCGGCCCCCGCATTTCCTTGACCAGCGACAGCACCGCTACGTGGTCGAGGATGCGCTCCTTGACCTCCCCCAGGCCGAAGTGCTCAGACTCGAGGATGCGCGACGCATGTTCAACGGAGAGGTTGTCGGCCGAGCGCGCGGCCCACGGCAGCGCAACGATCCAGTCGAGGTGTGATCGAATGACCGCCGCCTCCGGTGCCACCGGATTCAGTTTCTTGAGGCGTGAGAGTTCTTTGTGCGCCCGCTCCTGGGCGTGCGGCGGCAGGTCGGCGCTGTGTACTGCCTCCTCGATCTCTCGCCACTCAGCGTCCTCGTCCTCTGCGGGCTCCCGGTGGATCGTGCTGAAGGCGGCGCCGACGTCCGGCGCACGATCGCTGCCCAACTGGAGCTGGATTTGGCGGTCGAGCTTGGCCTCGATACGCATGATCTCGAGTTCCCGTACCAGGCATTCCTGCAGCAACTCGAGTTGTTCCGTCGCTCCGGTTGCTTCCAATAGCTCCTGTTTCTCCAGCGACGGCAGGATCAAGTGCCCGGCGACGAGATGCGCAAAGCGCACTCGGTCCCCCTCCGCCGACAGAATGCCGGAGAGAATCTCCGGAACGCGCTCGTGCAGCCGCGCGTACTCGGCGTAGAGGCTCACCACGGTTCGCGTGAGCGACTGCAATTCGGTTGGGGTCGGGCCGGCTTCTTCGGTCTCCCGGTCCGTCAGCAGTTCCACCGATGCTCGGAGGGCCGCCGTCGTCGTGGTCAGTCGACGGATCCGTGCCCGACCGAGACCCTCTAGCACCACACGAAGCGTGCCGTCCGGCAGGCTGGAAACCTGCACCACGCGCGCGACAGTACCAACGCGAAAGAGATCGGCGCTGCCAGGCTCGTCGATCGCCGGATCACGCTGAGCGACCAGGAGCACTAGATCGTCTCCTTCACACGCCTCGTCGAGCGCGGCCAACGAGCGGGCCCGCCCGATGAGCAGGGGCAGCACGATGTAGGGGAAGAATACTAGATCCCGCAGCGGGACCACGGGAAGGCGATCGGGCAATTCTACCTGGTCCTCGACCCTGATGAGGTTCGGCATGCGAAGCAGCTTGTGCAGCGAGGGGCGTCGGCGCCTATCGTACCCCTTGGCGGGTTCCAGCAACAGGGACGCACCGCTGAGATAGGCGCTGAGGCCATTGTTGTCGTGCGGGCAACAAGTCTAGGCCTGAAAAGTACTGCTACGCCTTGAGCTTCTCTTCTTCTGGGTGCAGAACGAGCAGGGGCGCTACGCCGTGCTCGACGCTCTCTGGTGTGACCACCACCTCGCGCACGTCGTTTCGCGACGGGATCTCGAACATGACGTCGCGCATGATGCCCTCTATGATCGATCGCAGGCCCCGCGCGCCCGTCTTGCGCCCCATGGTCTTTTTCGCGATCGCCTTGATGGCCTCACGGTCGAAGGTGAGCCCGATGCCCTCAAGCTCGAACATCTTCTTGTACTGCTTCACGAGAGCGTTTTTGGGCTGTTCCAGGATGAGCGCGAGCGCCTCTTCATCCAGGTCGTCGAGGTGGACGGTCACCGGGAGACGACCCACGAGCTCAGGGATCAGGCCGTAGCGCTGCAGATCTTCCGGCTCGACCCACTGCATGGTGTTGCCTTCCTTCCGTTCGACGTCCTCGCCGGCGAAGCCTATGCGACGTTTGCCGATGCGTCCTTCGACGATCTTTTCCAGCCCGTCGAAGGCTCCCCCGCAAATGAAGAGAATGTTGCGGGTATTGATCTGGATGTACTCTTGCTGCGGATGCTTACGTCCGCCCTGAGGCGGCACGCTCGCCACCGTGCCTTCGAGGATCTTCAGCAGTGCCTGCTGTACGCCCTCCCCCGAGACGTCGCGCGTGATGGAGGGGTTCTCCGACTTGCGCGCGATCTTGTCCATCTCATCGATGTACACGATGCCGCGTTCGCATTCGGCGACGTTGAAGTCTGCCGCCTGTAGCAGCCTAACGAGAATGTTCTCGACGTCTTCGCCGACGTACCCGGCCTCCGTGAGCGTGGTCGCGTCTGCTATGGTGAAAGGCACGTGCAGCATGCGTGCGAGCGTCAGCGCCAGCAGCGTCTTGCCCACGCCCGTCGGGCCCAGGAGCAGGATGTTGGCCTTGTCGATCTCGACGTCGTCGAGAACGCCCTGGTGGTTGACCCGCTTGTAATGATTGTAGACGGAGACGGCCAACGTCTTCTTCGCCGCCTCCTGACCGATCACGTATTGGTCGAGGACCGCCTTGATCTCTTCCGGAGTCGGGCTGGGAACGGTTTGTTCCTGAGCTTCCCGCTCCTCCTCCTCCGCGAGGATCTCGTTGCAAAGGGAGATGCACTCGTTGCAGATGTACACGTTCGGCCCGGAGATGAACTTCTTGACGCTCTCCTTGGACTTTCCGCAGAAGCTGCAGCGAAGGTGTTTGTCACTCGTCATGGCTAAATATCGCGCGTTCGGCTATTCGCCGCTATCCGAGTCCGCAGGTTTTCCCTCGGTCTGCGAAACTGGGCCTTCCAGGACATGGTCGATGAGACCGTATTCAACCGCCTCCACGGGGTCCATGAAGCGGTCGCGATCGACGTCGGATTGAACAGCCTCGACGGTCTGTCCCGTGTGCTTCGCGATGATTTCGTTGAGCCTTTGGCGCACGTGCAGAATCTCTCTGGCTGCGACTTCGATGTCGGCCGCGCTGCCTTGGAAGCCGCCGGACGGTTGGTGGATCATGATACGCGCATTCGGAAGCGCATTCCGCTTGCCTTCCGCGCCCGCCGCTAGCAGCACCGCGCCCATGGAGGCTGCCATGCCCACACAGAAAGTGGACACGGGTGCCCGCAAGTGCTGCATGGTGTCGTAGATGGCCATGCCAGCGTAGACGCTCCCGCCCGGAGAGTTGATATACATGAAGATGTCGCGTTCCGGGTCTTCGGCGTCGAGAAAAAGCAGTTGGGCGAGGATGATGTTCGCCACGTCGTCGTTGATGCCACTGCCCAGGAAGACGATACGGTCCATGAGCAACCGGCTGAAGATGTCGTAGCTGCGCTCGCCACGGCTCGTGCGCTCGATCACGTAGGGTGGGTAAATCGGCATGTCAGTGCTCTAGTTCAGGGTGCCGTGCTGTTTCAAGGGGCTATGCTGTCGATGATCTCGGATTGTTCCTTCAGGAAGTCGAAGACCTTCCGCTCGGTGAGCTCGCGCTCGAGCATCTCCAGGCGGCCGGCTTTTTGCAGACTCGCATACACTTTCGCGGCCGTGCTGGCGGTGGCCTCGGCGATCTCTTCGACACGCGCGTCGATGTCGTCTTCGGTGGCCGCCAATCCTTGAGTATCGGCGACCTTCTCGATGATGAGAATGCGTTTGACCGCGCGCTCCGCCTCCACGCGGATCGAGGCGCGAATCTCCTCGAGCCGCTCCGGGTCGAGATTGGGCTGCTCGCCGATCACGCCGTCGGCGTAGCGATCGACCATGGATGCTGGAACCTCGAAGGGGTTGGCATCGAGCAGCATGTCTAGCAAGCGACCTCGCACGACGTTCTCGACTTCCTCGCCGGCCTCTTTGTCGAGGTCCTCACGAACCCGCGTCTTGAGGTTGTCCAGCGTCTCAAAATCTCCGACCTGTTTGGCCAAAGCGTCGTCTAGTTCCGGTAGCTCCTGGACCTTGCGGGCGACGAGGGTGATGTGGACGCGTTCGGTCTCGCCTCTGCGGGCTTTGTCCGGAGAATCCTCTGGGAAGGCAACGTCGAACTCGCCGGACGCGCCCGCCTCGAGTGACTTGATCGCGGTCTCGATATCGGGAAGCGCATCGCCCTGCCCGAGAAGGAACTCGTACTCTTTGCCTTCGTCCGTGGTTTCTCCCTCCACTTTCTTGATGCGCACGGCAACCAGGTCGCGATCCTCTGGCTGACCCTGCGCCACAGGCTTCCACGCTCCGTTCTGTTCCTGGATTCGGGCGAGCACCTTGTCGACGTGTTCGTCGTTCACCTCGGCCACCGGGCGCTCGATCGCGAAGCCACCTAGCCGACCGATTTCAATCTGCGGCTGGATGTCGAAGGAGATCGAGAATACGAGATCCTGCTCAGGCTCGTAGCTCAACTCCTGAATCTCTCCCTCGCTGATCGGTGTCAGGTCCTGTGCGGCCAGCGCGGTTCGGTACGCTTCGCCGACGAGCTTGTCGAGGGCCTCCTTACGGAGCGTGCCGCCGAAACGGGACTCGATCACCTTCGCGGGCACGCGGCCCTTTCTGAAGCCCTTCAAGCGAGCACGCGACGCCAACTGCTTGGCGGCACGTCTCTCTTCCTGTTGCACTACGGAGGCCGGGACGGTCACGCTCATACTACGGCGCCACCGCTCTTGCTCCTCAACGGACACCTGCAGGCTCGATGCGTCTACGGTCATACCCTCACGGGGGCTAGGGAGTCAGCGTTCAGGGAGCCCCGAAAATGCGAAAGGGGGGACTCGAACCCCCACGGCTTTTAGCCACGGGATCCTAAATCCCGCGCGTCTACCAATTCCGCCACTTTCGCAAGGCTCGGGAAAAGATAAACCCGTGGCCGAGAGGGGTTCAACGGCAGCGCTTCTTCTCGGAACGAGCAAGCGCGGGCGACCTACCGCCGCCCGCGCCTACAACCCACACGTCAACCCACACGTCGATCTAGTTCGGCATGCGTACGTTGACGACTCGAACGTCGCCGGTATTGTCCTCAAAGTGTAGTGACACGATCTGGCCGCCGCCTACGTCGTCAAGCGCCATGCGCACATCGTCCGGCGTTTCGATCACGCGATCCTGGACCTGAACGAGCCTCTGTCCGATATAGCCCCCCAAGCGGCGTCGATCCGCCGGACTTCCGCGAGCGACTTGCGTGAGAAGGACTCCACGAGCTCGTTCGAATCTCCACATCTGTGCCAGCTCGGCGTCCATGGTCTCGACGTTGATGCCCAGGCGTTCCTCGGCGTGGACGGCGCGGTCTGCGACCACGGTCGCGATCTCGTTGATCGGTGCCTCGTCCAGCCTGAGCTGGACGTCGATCGGACGGGAGTCCCGATACACGGTCACGGTCACTCGGTCGCCAGGCCGATGTTGCGCGATGCGCGCCTGGAGTTCGGCGACGTAGCCGACCGGGTTGCCTTCGAGTGCCACGATCACGTCCTCGGGCTGCAGTTGCCCGGCTGCGGGGCCCCCGGCGGTGATCGTCTGTACGAGGATGCCCGAGACCGACGGCAGTCCGTACACTTCCGCGTCTTCCGCGGTTGCGTCCGCGATACCCACGCCCATTCGAGGTCGCTTCACGTGCCCATACTCTATCAGGTCTTCCATGACGCGCCGCGCGAGGTTGATCGGGATCGCGAAGCCGTAGCCCTGATACACGCCCGTTTCAGACGCGATGGCTGAGTTGATGCCGACGACCTGGCCCCTGAGGTTCACCATGGGGCCGCCCGAGTTACCGGGGTTGATAACCGCGTCGGTCTGAATGAAGTCCTCGATCGCGAAGCCCGCTGCATCCGGGCCATACCGCGGATCGTTGTATAGGTCGTTCTGTAGCAGTGACAATCCCCGTCCGAGCGCGCTGACGATTCCAGCGGTCACCGTGAAATCGAGCTGGGCCGAGCGGCCAATCCCGGGGTTCCCAATTGCCAGAATCCACTCGCCGACCCTGGTCTCGTCCGAATCGCCGAGCGACATCGCTGGCAGTGGCTCTTCGACGTCGATCTTGAGCACTGCGACATCCGTGAACGGGTCATTCCCGACAATCTGAGCCGTGAAGTAGCTGCGGTCCGGGAAATAGACCGTGACTTGGTCCGCGCCCTCGACTACGTGGTTGTTCGTCAGGATGTAACCGTCGGGGGACACCACGAAACCACTGCCCCCGGCGACCACCCCCTGCGACGGAGGTTGCCGTCGATCCCGAGGGTTGTCGAAGAAGCCCCGCAGCCCTTCCGGAAGCTGCTGCCTGGTCTGGGGCGCCGGACGCCGGGCTTCGATCCGCACCACCGCGGGCGTCACCGCATCCGCCAGATTCGTGAAAGCCTGACTGAGGTCCAGCGCCGGCTGTACGGCCTCGGCGGCCACCTGTGGTGCCTCGTTGACCGTCGGCATCGCGTAGGACGGACTGGTCCAGCCGAGTCCGCTGGCCATTCCCAGACCAAGGACGAACACGACCACGCTGTAGAAAACCACTTTGGTCTTGGTACGAAGGGGGTCGTACATCTCGGCGCTCTCCCGAATCTTTCTGAATATGGTGATCGGCCCAGGTCCAGAGCCGGAGTATGCTGCTACACGGGAAGGCCGGACCCGGTCCGGCCTTCTACACCTGTTTGAGATGCGCCACGAGGGGCGCCGGGTTGCCCCAGCGCCCCTCCATCGCATGAGACGCTAGCTACGCCTCTTCATCTACGATCTCGTAGTCGGCCTCGACGACGTCATCGTCGGCGGCGCTATCCGATGCGCCCTCTTCGTCGCCGCCCTCCTCCGAGCTTTCGCCATCCGCATCGTCGTCCCCGTCCGCGTCTTCGTCCTTGGCGGATTCTGCTTCTGCCGCCTGAGACTGATACATCTCCTGCCCCGCGGCGCTGAACGCCTGCATCAACTCATCGCGGGCGGAGTTGAGCGTGGTGAGATCATCGCCCTTGAGCGCCTCTTTGGCCTGTTCGACCGCCCCGTCGAGACGCTCCTTGGTGTCTTCTGAGACCATGTCGCCCCACTCGGCCGTATCCTTCTCGACCTGATAGACGAGCGAGTCGAGCTGGTTGCGGGACTCGACCTTCTCCCTGAGCTCTTCGTCCTCGCCGGCGTGCTCTTCGGCGTCCTTGACCATGCGCTCGATTTCGGCGTCTGAGAGCCCGCTCGACGCTTCGATGCGGATCTTCTGCTCCTTGCCCGTAGCCCTATCCTTGGCCGACACGTGCAGGATGCCGTTTGCATCGATATCGAACGTCACTTCGACCTGAGGCATGCCGCGCGGTCCCGGCGGAATTCCGGTCAGCTGGAATTTGCCGATGGTCTTGTTGTCCACCGCCATCTTGCGCTCACCCTGCAGCACATGGATCTCGACCGTGGTCTGGTTGTCCTCCGCGGTGGAGAACACTTCGGCCTTCTTTGTCGGGATCGTCGTGTTTCGCTCGATGAGCGCCGTCATGACGCCGCCCAGCGTCTCGATTCCCAGCGAAAGGGGAGTCACGTCCAGCAGGAGCACGTCGGTGACGTCACCGGCTAGTACGCCACCCTGGATGGCGGCGCCGACGGCGACGACTTCGTCCGGGTTCACGCCCTTGTGCGGGTCCTTACCGAAGAACTCGGTCACGACCTCCTGCAGCTTGGGAATCCGCGTCGAACCGCCAACGAGGATGACCTCGTCGATGTCGTCGGTCGTCAGCCCGGCGTCCTCGAGCGCCATCTTCATGGGCGGGATGGTCCGCTGAATCAGGTCGTCCACGAGCTGCTCGAACTTGGACCTCGAGAGGCTGTAGTTCAGGTGCTTGGGACCGTCCTGGGTCGCCGTGATGAAGGGCAGGTTGATGTCCGATGTCATCGTCGTGGACAGCTCCATCTTCGCCTTCTCGGCGGCCTCTTTCAGGCGCTGAAGCGCCATCGAGTCCTGCGCGAGGTCGATGCCCTGATCCTTCTTGAACTCCTGAACGAGCCAGTTGATGATGCGTTGGTCGAAGTCGTCACCTCCCAGGTGAGTGTCACCATTGGTCGACTTGACCTCGAAGACCCCGTCGCCGAGCTCGAGAACCGAGATGTCGTACGTGCCTCCACCGAGGTCGAAGACCGCGATCTTCTCCTCGACCTTCTTGTCGAGGCCGTAAGCGAGCGCGGCCGCGGTCGGCTCGTTGATGATACGCAGCACCTCGAGGCCCGCGATCTTGCCCGCGTCCTTGGTCGCCTGTCGCTGCGCATCGTTGAAGTAGGCGGGGACCGTAATGACCGCCTGGCTCACCTTCGTGCCCAGGTAGTCTTCGGCGGTCTGCCGCATCTTTTGCAGGATCATCGCGCTGATCTCGGGCGGCGTGAACGTCTTGTCCGCGTTCGGGATCTTCACGGTCACACGACCCTTGGCGTCGTGGCCCACGTCGTACGGGACGAGCTTCTCTTCCTCCGCAACCTCGTCGTGTTTGCGACCCATGAAGCGCTTGATCGAGAACACAGTGTTCTCGGGGTTCGTGATCGCCTGGCGCCGCGCGACCTGACCGACGAGGCGCTCACCGTCCTTCGTGTGCGCGACGACCGAGGGGGTCGTGCGTCCTCCCTCTGAGTTGGGGATCACGACGGGCTCACCACCCTCCATGACTGCCACCACCGAGTTAGTGGTTCCCAGGTCGATCCCGATGACTTTGCCCATGCTCTCCTCTTCTCGTTGCTGTTGGAGCTCCGGGGGCCGGTCGGCTCCCTGCGAGCGAGCGATCTATTTGGAAACGCCGGCCAATGGCCAGCGGATGTGCGCGGTCCGTAACGAACTGGCGACACGGCACGAGAAGTGCAATCCCCATGCCGGTAGGATGGGCCGAAAGGCCGCCGCTATGGCGGTCTTATGGAACGAATACTGCTAAAATGGCATGTCCCGGGACCCGATCTAGTCGGGTGGCGGCAGGAGTCGAAGTCGCAGCCTCTGTAACAGCCGGTCCTGGTCGACTCCCGATTCGTTACTGCTCAGCACGATCGGAGTCCCGGACGTGCGCAGGTTGATGCGCGCGGCCAGGCGCCGGAGCGGGCCGTGGCGCTGGAGGAGTGCACCGGCGTCGACGACATCGATCGCGACGTTGTTCTGCTTGAGTGCGCGCGCTCCGGTCACTTCGGACCAGGGGATCGTCAGGCCGGCCACCTCGATTCCGTCGGGCGAGAGCACCAACGAGGGGTGTCTGGAGATGAGGCTTCGTGCGCCGGCCGCGCCAACGGCGAGCCATAGGGCGCCGCAAGCCCAGGCGAAGGGCTTGATGGGTATGATGGAGAAGAGAAAGAACGGGAGTCCGTCCATGGCTTCGACGGCGTCGGGACCCAGAATCTCACCGAGCCAGAACAGCAGAACCGCTACAACGACACCTAGGACGACCTAGAAGGTCGCGAGGCCCCAGTGAGGCCTGAATTCGAGCCGTTCGGTGGAGTCGGCGTCGGTCATCTGGGGGTCTCGCTCCTGGGCGCGAGGAATGCCCTCAAGATACGGTGAAGAGCCGGTAACTGTTCACGCGAGTTGCAAGCGGATCCAATCGTGACGGCTGGTGGCGAGCGCGCGCGCGGCTGATATTGCGCCGACTCGACCCACCGCCCATTGGGACTTTGCCTGAATGAAGCGACCCAGTCCGAGAATCGCCGTCCTATGGACCTGCGCGGCGATCCTGCTCCTGACCGGTGCCTGGGCGTCGCTCGGCGCCGAGCCCGCATCGGTGGCCCCGGTCTCTGCGGTTCAGGCCAGCGCGCAGATCAGCGTTCCGCAGGGCGCGCTCAACACGCCGCTACTCGATCGCCTGCGTTCTGTTCTCGGACTCTTCCTGTTGGCGTTCGTGGCTTGGCTCATGAGCGTCGACCGCAAGAACATCGCCTGGCGGGTCGTGATCTGGGGCATCTCTCTGCAAATTCTCTTCGCCTTCCTGATACTGAAGACGCCCTTGGGAGGCGCGGTCTTCGGAGTGATGAACGACGTCGTGATCGCGTTGCTCGGGTTCACTGTGGAAGGCGCGAGGTTCATCTTCGGCGACCTCGTCTACAACAATGTCCCGGTGGGCGTCGGGGCAGTGGGCCAGGGCGAGTTTGCGGCCACGCCGGGTCAGGTAGCGAATACCGGCGCGTTCTTCGCGTTCAACGTACTGCCGACGATCATCTTCTTTTCGTCGCTGATGACGGTGCTGTACCACCTAGGCGTGATGCAAGTCGCCGTGAAGGGTGTGGCCTTCGTCATGCAGAGGACGATGAAGACTTCGGGTGCGGAGACGCTGTCCGCGGCCGGCAACATTTTCGTAGGCCAGACCGAAGCTCCGCTGTTGATCAAGCCGTTCATCGATCGCATGACCAATTCGGAGCTGATGGCGGTGATGACCGGTGGTTTCGCGACCGTGGCTGGCGGAGTACTCGCCGCCTATGTGGGGATCTTGTTGGCCTATTTCCCCGACATCGCCGGCCATCTCATGGCCGCCTCGGTAATGTCTGCTCCGGCCGCGCTGGTGATCGCCAAGCTGATGCATCCGGAGAGCGAAACGCCGGAGACGGCGGGGAAACTCGAGGTCGATATCGAGAAGACGGATGTAAACGTCATCGATGCAGCCGCGCGCGGGGCTTCGGAGGGTCTCTATTTGGCGCTCAACGTCGGCGCGATGCTACTGGCCTTCATGGCGATGGTGTACTTGATGAACGGCATCCTCGGGTGGGTGGGTGGCCTCGTCGGACTCGAGGCGCTCACCTTCGAATGGTTGCTCGGATGGCTGCTGGCGCCGCTCGCTTGGCTGATGGGCGTGCCGTGGGTGGACGCGCCGGTGATTGCGTCCCTTATGGGCGTGAAGACGGTGCTCAACGAGTTCGTCGCCTACTTCCAGCTCGCCGCGATGCTTGGAGGTGAGCATCAGCTGCAGCCGCGCTCGATCGTCATTGCCACGTACGCGCTCTCTGGGTTCGCAAACTTCTCGTCGATTGCGATTCAGCTCGGAGGCATCGGCGGCATAGCGCCGTCGCGCAGGCACGACCTCTCGCGTTTGGGCCTGCGCGCGATGATCGCGGGATCGATCGCGGCGTTCATGACGGCTACGGTCGCTGGGATGATCCTCTGAGCGGGGAGGTGACGGTGGCTGGCGTGGATGTGGAGGCTGCGGCCGATTTCCTGCGTGACCGGTTGCCCTTCACTCCCTCCGTGCAGGTGATTCTCGGCTCCGGGCTCAGCCACCTGGCGACGCAAGTGAGCGACGCGACGACGGTGGCGTTCGAGGAAGTCCCGGGCTTTCCGCCATCAGGCGTTGAAGGACACAGCGGCGCCTACGTGGCCGGGTACCTCGACGGGACACCGGTCCTGCTGCAGGCAGGCCGGTACCACGCGTACGAGGGACACCCCATGCAAGTGGTGGTCGCGCCGGTTCGTGTGGCTGCGGCACTGGGCGTTGAGGTGCTCATAGTGACCAATGCCGCTGGAGGGATCGACGGCAAGCTCGGACCCGGCGACCTCATACTGATCGAGGATCAGATCAACCTCACGTTCCATAGCCCGCTCGCGGGGCCAGTGTACGGCGAGGAAGAGCGCTTTCCGGACATGAGCGTGCCTTACGACCCCGTGCTCCAGCGGTTGGCTCTGGAGGTGGCCGCCGACCTCGGCATCGAGCTCACCCGCGGCACGTATGCTGCCGTGCTTGGGCCTTCCTACGAGACCGCGGCCGAAGTGCGCATGCTCGCTCGACTCGGGGCCCACGCCGTGGGCATGTCGACTGTGCCGGAAGTGACCGTCGCGCGGGCGGCGGGACTCCGCTGCCTGGGTTTCTCGATGGTCACCAACAAAGGGACCGGGCTCAGCCCGGATCCGATCGGCCACGAGGAGGTGATCGAGGTCGGCCGGATCGCCGGAGCTCGGCTGGGCGTGCTCCTCAGTGGTGTGTTGGCTCGGCTGCACGCGACCGGCTACTCCGAGGACACGGAATGATTCAAAGGTCCGTGGCCCTCACCCAGCCCCGGAGCCGACTCGATCGCACGCACTACGAAGCGGATGGCGCGTGCAACAGCGTCGTGCACCGACTCTCCGAGCGCGAGCCCGGCGGCGATGGCGGCCGAGAGCGTGCATCCCGTACCGTGCGTGTGAGCCGTCTGGATACGGGGCCGCCGCCATACACTCTCCTCGTCGCCGTCCCAGAGCACGTCGACAGCGTCTCCGTCGAGGTGTCCGCCTTTGATGAGCGCGGCGCCCGCTCCAAGCTCGACGAGTCTCCGGGCTGCTGCGCTCATGTGGCCGACGGTTTCGACCGGCTCTCCCACCAGGATGGCGGCCTCGTGCAGGTTGGGCGTGATCAGCGTTGCCAACGGCAAGAGTCTCGTCAGCAGAGAGGCTTCTGCACCAGAATCGAGCAAGCGGGCTCCGCCGGTGGCGACCATGACCGGATCCATGACGTAGCGGCCCAGCGCGTGCGCTTCGATGGCGTCCGCAACGCCGCACACCAGCTCGGCATTGGCCAACATTCCGGTCTTCAGCGCTTGCGGTCGGAGATCCGCGACGACCGCGTCGATCTGGGCGCGCACGTCCTGGAGCGGCACGGCGTGGCTTGCGTGCAAACCGACCGTGTTTTGGGCGGTGATTGCGGTGATCGCGCTCGTGCCATACACGCCGAACGCTTGGAACGTCTTGAGGTCCGCCTGGATACCCGCACCGCCCCCGCTATCGCTGCCCGCGATGGTCAGAGCAACCGGCTGAGGCTTATGGGCGGGCATCTAAGCTTTTTGTTGTCGGGGGTAGGGACGAAGGCGTACACAAAAAGCTGGTGCCAGACGTGGGCTTGAGCCAGCGTCGGGCGCGCTTGGTCGCACGACTCCGCGTCAGCAAGACGAGGAGGAAAGAGGCGCTCGTGCTGGTCGAAGGTGTGCGTGCGGTTCGCGAGGCGCTCGACGCAGGAGCCGACGGTCGCTTCGCGGTGACCTCGCCGAGGCTCCAGCAGACGAGCGCCGGCTCCGCGCTCGCGACTCGGTTGGCGGCGACCGCTCTCGAGCTCCATGCCATCGACGACGCTGAACTGAGCGAGTTGGCCGACACTGATCGTCCGCAGGGGATCCTGCTCGTGTGTACCGAGCCGCGAGCCTCGCTCGCAGTGGTCGAGGCAGGTGCGCGGCTGCTGGTACTGGATGGCGTCCAGGACCCCGGTAATACGGGCACTCTTTTGCGCGCCTCGGTCGCCTTCGGTCTCGACGGAGTCATCGCGCTCGAGGGCACGGCGGACCCTTGGGCGGCCAAGACGGTACGGGCCTCCGCCGGTATGGCGTTTCGCATTCCGGTGGTGCAAGCGAGATCGTTCGACACGGTCGCTGCGCTCCAGCAGGCTGGAGTTGCGCTGCGCGTGGCCGCTGTGGACGGCGAGCCGGTTGTGTCGGACGAGCCCCGGGCCGGCTTTGCGCTGATCGTGGGGAACGAAGGAGCGGGCGTGCGAGACGAATTGAAAGCTGCGGCGACGAGCACGGTGTCGATCCCGATGAGGGGGGGCGTGGAATCGTTGAACGTTGGCATGGCGGCTTCGGTAATGCTCTATGAACTGACGAAGGAGACCGGCGCGTGACGGAGGCATGGATGGTCCCGGTCATGGCCGGGCTTTTTGGGCTGATGGTCGGCTCCTTCCTGAACGTCTGCACCCTGCGTTGGCCTCAGGACGAGTCCATCGTATCGCCCGGCTCCAGGTGCCCCAAGTGTCTGAAGCCAGTGCAGTGGTACGACAATATTCCGATTCTCAGCTGGATCATTCTGCGGGCGAGGTGTCGCTCTTGTGCCGGGCCCATCTCGGTCCAGTACCCGCTCGTGGAGCTCGCGAGCGCGCTCATCTGGGCGGGCGTCTTCGCGGCGCATGGCGCCACCCTCGAGGCGCTGCGCGGGGGCATCTTTCTGTGGATCCTCTTTGGGATCTCAATCGCGGATGCCCGTTTTTACATCATCCCGAACCAGTTTTCGATGGGTGGCGTGGTCATCGGCCTCGGGATGTCGTTCTTTCCGGGCGGCATCGAGTGGACGCGCTCCATCATAGGTGCGGTCGTTGGATATGCGGTCCTGTGGATCGTAGGCGTCGGCGGTACTGCGCTGGTCAAGAAGCTCTTGCCGGGCCGCCTCGAAGAAGCCGGTGTGGACCAGGCGATGGGCGGCGGCGACATTAAGATGATGATGATGGTGGGGGCCTTCCTCGGCGTTTGGGGCGTCGCGCAGACGGTGTTCCTCGGCTCGCTGCTGGCGCTCCTGGTCTTTGGCCCCATCTCGGCGATCTCGAAGCGCCTGATTCCATTAGGCGTCTTTCTCGCGGCGGCGGCGGCGATCTCCTACGCGTGGGGCGAGCCGATGCTCAATTGGTATCTCACGCGGATCGTGGGGCTGCAGGCCACATGACGCGGCGAGTGCCCCGCTTGGGCTGGTTTCTCATCGTGTTCCTGGCCGGTTGCGCCGACGCGCCACCAAGTACGGTGAATGCTGCCACGGAGACAGGAACCGACCGTATGGTCGAGTTGCTCGCGCAGATCGCTGCGGGAATCGACCGGCAGCAAAACCAGTTCGCGGCGTCGGCACGGGTAGAGGAGTTGCTCGCCATGGATGCCGGGCCGGATCTGCCGGGGCAGATGATGTTCAAGAGCCGGCTTTCGGAAATGCTGCTCTACTCAGGACGCTTCCGGGAGGCGACCGACAGCCTGCGGTCGCTTCTCGACGCGATCGACGCCGCCGGAACGGTTGTCCCCGTGGAATTTCGGCAGGCTACCGCTGAGCTCCAGGCGATTGCCCTGCTCAAATGGGAGGAGCAGCTCGTCTGCGTCGAGGAACGCGAGTTCGAGAGGTGTCTACTGCCTGTCTTGGACAAGCAGAGCCGTCCGGCGAGCGCGCCTGGCCGTGCGGCGACCCGAGCGTTCGAGCGACTCCTCGCGTCCGACCCGGAGAACGCGGGACACCGGTGGTTGCTCAACATCGCGTACATGCTTCTCGGAGAGTATCCAGAGGGTGTGCCCGCGCGTTGGTTGATCGAGCCTGGGACGTTCACTTCCGAGTACGAAGTGGGGCGGTTCTACAATCGGGCTGCCGATGTCGGGTTGGATGCGGTGGGACATGCAGGTGGCGCGATCATGGACGACTTCGATCGCGACGGGGACCTGGACGTGATCTTCTCCGGCTGGCTCATGGAGGACCAGATCCAGTACTTCGAAAACGACGGGCGAGGAGGCTTCATCGAGCGCACGGACGAGGCTGGACTACGTGGCATTGTCGGGGGATTGAATCTCCAGCACGCGGACTACGACAACGACGGCTTCCTCGACGTATTCGTACCCCGGGGGGCTTGGCTCCCTTATGGCCAGCCCAACTCCCTCTTGAGAAATCGTGGGGATGGCACCTTCGAGGATGTGACCGAGGCGGCTGGGCTGCTGGACCCGCTTTCGACACAGACCGCTGACTGGGCGGACTACGACGGCGACGGATGGCTCGATCTGTACGTGGGCAACGAGTCGTCGGAGGGACGTCGCAATCCGAACCAACTGTTTCACAACAACGGAGACGGCACCTTCACCGACGTCGCGCCGGCGGTGGGTGCGGACGTGGTAGGGCGCACAAAAGGGGTCGTTTGGGGAGACTATGACAATGACGGGGACCCTGATTTGTACATCTCGCGCATGGGGCAACCGAACGTCCTGCTCGCAAACGAGGGCGTGACCGGCGCCGGCACTTGGTCGTTTCGAGACGTTGCCACCGAGGCGGGTGTGCTCGAGCCGGAGATGAGCTTTCCCGTGTGGTTTTGGGACTTTGACAACGACGGTTGGCTGGACCTGTATGCGTCGGCCTACTTCGCGGGCGTCGAGGACGTGGCCACCGAACACCTCGGCCAGCCACATGCCGGAGAGGTCCCGCGCCTGTACCGCAATAACGGAGACGGAACGTTTACGGATGTGGCTACAGCGATGGGCCTCGACCGGATCCAGTACGTGATGGGCTCCAACTATGGAGACCTCGATTCGGACGGCTACCCAGATTTTTACGTGGGCACAGGGGACCCCGTCCTCGAGGCGATGATGGCGAACCGCATGTTTCGAAACGACGCGGGACAGCGCTTCCAGGAGGTGACCACGTCGGGAGGCTTCGGGCATTTCCAGAAAGGGCACGGAGTGTCGTTCGGAGACATCGACAACGACGGTGACCAGGACATTCTGGTGAACATGGGGGGGGGATATCCTGCCGACCTTGGCCGCAACCTACTCTTCGAGAACCCGGGCCATGGCCATCACTGGGTCACGCTTAGGCTGGAGGGCGTCGCCTCGAACCGAGACGGCTTGGGAGCGCGCGTTCGCCTCACAGTGGACATGGGCGGCGAGGCCGCGGAGTTCCACAAGCTCGTGGACGGGGGCGGGAGCTTCGGCGCAAACAGCCTGCAACTCGAGATCGGGCTAGGCGTCGCGGACGGGATTCGCGAGATCGCGATCACGTGGCCCACGAGCGGACGGACCGATGTATACGCCGACGTAGAGATGGACCGAGTGTACCGGGCCATCGAGGGCGCCGCCGAGCTCGAGGCGCTGACGGTGCCTTCCTTCACCCTCGGCTCGTCTCGCTAGGGGTCCGAGCAGTCTCGCTGATACCCGCAGCGCTTGCACACGAGCTTGCAGTGGCGGTCGATCATGGGTCCGCCGCACAGATCACACGTGGGGGCAGGGGGCTGCGGCGGCGCGACCTGCGCTTCACGGTTCATGAGTCCGCCGGGGGGCCGATGCCCAGCGCGCGGTATTCGCGCGACAAGTCCACGTAGTGCGAGCCGCCTCCTTCGATCCACTCCGCCGCTGAACCCTCGAGCTGCTTCTTGATGACTCCCGGCACGCCCGCCACGAGGCTCCGGTCGGGAATGTCTGCGCCCTCCAACACCACTGTATTGGCCGCGAGCACGCACTCGGCGCCAATCACGGCGTGCTGCAGGATCACAGCGTTCATGCCCACGACTGTCCGGTCGCCGATCGTGCAGCACTCGAATTTGGCGCCGTGGCCGACGGTCACGTCTGCGCCGATTACCGTCGGCTGCCATCTCCCCACGTGTATCACGCAGTTGTCCTGCACGCTCGAACGCGGCCCGACCACGATACCGTTGTTCGGGTCGTCACCCCGCAGCACTGCCCCGAACCAGATGCTGGATTCCGCCCCGATGGTCACGTCACCGATGAGCACTGCGGTGGGGGCGACGAAGGCTGAGGGATGAACCGTCGGGGTTTTTCCGTTGAACGGAATGATGAGGGCCATTAGGCGGCGGGAACCCGCGGCGCCGAAAGACGTGTAACCCTGGCGCGGAGTACTTGGGTCTCGCTGGCTTCCACGATGTCGATGCGCACTCCGGCGGCCTCGAAGCTGTCTCCTTGGGCAGGAACATGCCCGAGCTCCTCCAAGATCAGGCCGTTCAAGGACCGGTGCTCGTCCTTGGGCAGTGAGACGTTCAAGGCTTCGTTGATGTCGCGCACATCCACGCCGGCGTCGCATTCGAGCTCGGTATCGGAAAGCCGCAGGATCTCCTCTTGCGTGACGTCTGTCTCATCGTGGATTTCGCCAACCAGCTCTTCGAGCACGTCCTCGAGCGTTACGAGTCCGTCGGTGCCTCCAAACTCATCCGCGACCAAGCCCATGTGGATACGCCTCGACTGGAAGTCGCGCAGCAGCTGGGCGCATGAGAGCGACCCTGGGACAAAGAATGGCTCATGGGAGAGTTCGGCGAGTTTCACCTGCTGGTCTCCGGCCGCGACGCGCTCGTACAGTTCTCGCACGTATACGATGCCGGTCACGTCGTCGACCGACTCCCTGTATACAGGTACGCGGCTGTAGGGCAGGTCCTCGAGTCCATCGAGCACGTCGGCGACCGTCAGGTCTTGTTTCCAGGCGAAGATGTCTACACGTGGGACCATGACGTCCCAGGCGGTGAGTTCGTCGAGTCTGAACGCCCGCTCGACGAGCTGATTCTCCGACTCCTCGAGGATGCCCTCCTCCTGCCCAATCTCCTGGAGCTCTCGCAGCTCTCGCTCCTTGGTGCTGAGCTCGTCGTCTCCGTCACGGACGAGCGCGACTTCGAGTCTGGATACGGCTCCCCAGATGAAGCGTGTCCACTGGCGGAATCTGAGCAACCTCGAGGCCGACGAGAGCGCCAGTCGTACGGGGTGCCGCGCCGCGACGCTGCGTGGTACCACGTCGGTGAAGATGACGATCACCGCGATCCCGATGAGCACGTCGGCGATGGGACCGCCTCGGCCCCACGTCATCGCCCCTGTACCAACCCCGAGCCCGAGGGCTCCGAGGTTGAGCGTGGTGATCGTGAGTCGGACGCTCGATTCGATGGCGCTGGGATTCGATCTGACTTCGCTCAGGGCACCAGCTCCGGCGAAGCCCTCCTCCTGGAGTGTGCGCACATGCGAGGAGCCGATATGGAACACGGCGGTGTGCGCGGCCGTGAGCACAGCTGACAGAATGATGAACAGCACGATCACGCCTGCGGCCGCGCCCATCATGGTGTGCCTCTACGCTCACTGTGTAGCTGGATACTCGGAGGGTGGTCCCCCGACCCACTGCTTGCTAGCTCCAATTCCGGGTCTCCTCGAGGAGCTCTCGGATCACGTCTCGCGTCGCGCGGCCATCGGCTTCGGCCTCGAAGTTGAGCACCAGTCGATGGGCCAGCACGGCGGGCGCGATCGCTCGAATGTCATCATACGACGGGATGGCCGCGCCCCGCGAGGCCGCGCGCGCCTTGGCGCCCAGCACCAGGTACTGGGAAGCTCGCGGGCCGGCACCCCATGCGACGTACTGTTGGCTCACCGAGGCGGCCTCCTCGCCTGGTCGCGTTGATCGTGCGAGGCGTACGGCGAAGGCCACCAGCGAGGGCGGCGCGGGGATGCGACGGACCAGGTGCTGCAAATCGATGAGCTCGGCGGCGGTAAGGACCGGGAGCACTTCCGGTTCCTCTTCGCCTGTCGTCCGCATCGCGATTTCCTCTTCTTCCTCGCGAGATGGGTAGTAGATCGGAAGCTCGAGCATGAAGCGGTCGAGCTGAGCCTCTGGTAGCGGGTACGTGCCCTCTTGCTCGATGGGATTCTGCGTGGCAAGCACGAAGAAGGGCTGCTCGAGTGGGTAGGTATCGCCCGCGGCGGTGACCGCGCGCTCCTGCATCGCTTCCAGTAGCGCGGCCTGCGTCTTGGGTGGAGTGCGATTGATCTCATCCGCGAGCACGATGTTCGCGAAAATCGGACCCTTTACGAAGCGGAAGGCCCTCCGTCCGGTCGTCCGATCTTCCTCGATGACCTCGGTACCCGTGATGTCGGTGGGCATGAGATCCGGCGTGAACTGGATGCGACTGAACTTGAGATCGAGCGCGTCTGCGATCGTCTGCACGAGCATCGTCTTGGCTAATCCCGGGACTCCCACCAACAGTGCATGACCGTTGGCAAGAAGTGCCGTGAGCAGTTCGTCCACCACCTCGTTTTGGCCGACGATGCGCTTAGCCACCTCGGCGCGCATCAGTCCCGACACTTCCGCGACTCGGTCGAGCAACTCCAGATCTCGGTCGAGGACTGCACTCTGTTGGCTCGTTGTCATGCCTATCCTGGTGGATGATGCCGGGTCGCTCGATGGGGGCGTCGGCCCGGTAAACTCGTAGGTGCGTGTGGACGATACTTGCTGAGGCAGCCCCTCGACATACCCGGATGCCCTCTAGCTGATCCGGGTTCTTAAACCGGGGTCCATGGCTTGCCCAAGAGGGCGTTACTGTGTCGAAGATAGGAGGGCATTTTTTCTCACGTCAAGCGCTCCCGAGAGAGCCGAGCACGCATGAATTCCGCTTGCGCTTTTTTTCACAAGCATTATTTTGTGCTGGCTATGGCGGGTAGTGGGTCTGTTTCAGGCTCGAACTTCCCGCCGCCAGGGAGCAGGGCTGTGGCCGGAGACGAGCAGCGCAGTGACCCCCGGGAAATCGTGCGGGCGTCCGGCCGGCATATGGGCCTTGGATTGGCCTTTGCGCTTTCGATCCTGCTCTTCATGGGCGGGGGAGCGTGGTTGGACTCCAAGCTCGGCACGACGCCGTTTCTCATGCTTTTGGGAGCGGTAGTGGGCGCGGGCGCAGGGTTTTACAGTCTGTACTACCACATCGTGATCGAACCCAGGCAACGAGAGAACGGCCCCCAATGAGCGGAGAGGCCAAATACGCCGGTACTGGCGCCTTGGGCGTCGCCGCAGTGATTCTCGTCCTGTGGTCGTTCCTCAATCCTGCCAGTCGAGTGGGGATTCTGATCGCCGGTGCGGTGGCATTGCCTGTGCAATGGTTGGCTTTCGCCGCACTCATGCGATTCCGGGGTAGGACGACCGGGTTCCTGGGGGTCTGGGTGGGCGGCAGCCTCCTGCGCATGGCGGTCCTGGGTTTGGTGGCATTCTTAGCGATTAGCCGGGGCATCGAAGGTTCGGTCGCCTTGCTGCTGGCCCTAGCTGGGTTCCTCTTCGGGCTTCTGCTGCTCGAGCCGATGTTCTTCAAACAGCCAGCAAGCGAGACGACCTGACGTGAGACTGCTCGGGATTCTGGGTGCCACGCAGGGCGGCGGATCCGCCACGCAGAGTCGAGGCGAGAGCGCGACGCCTGACCTCGGGGAGATGCTCATGCATCACCTCAGCGACGGCAAGACGATCGAGGTCGAGATCCTCGGCTTTCACTGGGTGTGGCCCCTCCCGCAGTGGGGGCCGATCCACATCGGTGCGCTGGAGCTCGACCTCTCCCCCACGAAGCACTCGATTTTTCTCGTGGTAGCCGCTGTCCTCTTGCTTCTGGTCTTCCTGCCCATCGGTCGCGCCATGCGGCACCGCTATGCCGACAGCGCGCCCAAGGGCCTCGCGAACGCGATGGAGGCCCTGGTGGTGTACTTCCGTGACGAGGTCGTCCGGCGCAACATTGGGCACGGGGCGGACGCGTACACGCCCTACATCCTTACGATCTTCTTCTTCATCTTGACCATGAACATGGTCGGGCTGATCCCGTTTGCCGCGACGCCGACCGGAAACCTCAACGTCACGGGTGCGCTCGCACTGGTGACCTTCTTCGTCGTCGAGATTTCTGGGATGCGAACGTTGGGATTCAGGGGCTACATGGGCACGATCTTCTATGCTCCGCCCGGTCTTCCGAAAGCGGGCCAAGCCGTCTTGATGCTGGTCATGACGCCTGTGGAATTCTTGGGCAAGCTGACCAAACCGTTCGCGCTGATGATCCGGCTCTTCGCGAACATGACGGCCGGGCATACGCTCGTCCTGTCGCTGCTCGGGATGATCTTCATGTTCGCGAACCTCACGATCGGCAAGTTCGTGATCGCCGGTGCGGCCGTGAGCATGGTACTAGCTGTAATGGTTCTGGAGGTGTTCGTGGCGTTCCTCCAGGCGTACATCTTCGCGATGTTGACCTCGGTCTTCATCGGTCTGATACGCCACGCGCATTGATGTATCACTTCAGTCGTTTGACAAGAACCTCTTAAGGAAAACCGACATGTTGCACGGAATGCTGGCGGTTGTTCAAGATGTGGCCATGGATGCCGAGGCTGCTAAGGCCTTTGGAAGTCTTCTCGGGGCCGGTATCGGTATTGGCCTCTCGGCGATCGGGGCGGGCATCGGCATCGGACTGATCGGATACGGAGCGACCCAGGGTATCGCGCGTCAGCCAGAGGCCGCGGCAACGATCCAGACGGCCGCGATCATCCTGGCGGCGCTGGTCGAGGGAGCAGCGCTGTTCGGTCTCGTCATCACGATCCTGTACAAGTTCCTGTAGGTCGCGTCATGCGGCCCCCTTTCTCGGGGGCGGTAACGACTGGGTTCGCTGGTGCGGGCCCATGACCTCGGGTAATCGATGGAGATCAAGATGAGAGCCACTCGGATTCTGCCGGCCACGCTGTCGATCCTTGCCGCGCTGCCGGGCCCGCTCTGGGCCCAGGGAGGTGGCGAAGAAGGTGGTGGGGGCCTCTTCGATATCAATGCGGGCCTCAGTGTGTGGACGCTGCTCGTATTCTTTGCTCTGTTGCTGCTGCTTTCGAAGTACGCTTGGGGTCCGATCCTGGCTGCCGTCGAGGCGCGGGAGAAGGGCATCCAGTCTGCGCTCGACGAGGCAGCGGCTCGCAATAAAGAGGCTGCCGGGCTGCTCGAGCAGCACCGCCAGCAGATCGCCGACGCGCGCCGGCAGGCCAACGAGTTGATCGCCGAAGGCAAGACCGCGGGCGAGAACGTGCGCAAGGACATCGAGGAGAAGGCCCGAGCCGAGGGGCAAGCCATCGTCGAGCGGGCCCGTGCCGAAATCGAGCGTGAGCGCGACGCCGCGCTCGAGATGCTCAGGAAGGAATCGGTGGAGCTCGCGTTGGCTGCGGCCTCGCGGCTGATGGGAGAGAACCTCGACCAGGCCAAGGACCGGGAGCTCGTCGAGCGCTACCTAAGCCAGCTAGGGGACTCCGGAGCGCAGGCGTGAGAGACGAAACTGTCGCCAAGAACTACGCGGAGACGCTCTTCGAGCTTGCGCGTCGCCACGACGGAATCGAGGCGTACGGGGCCGGAATCGCGACCATCGCCGGCGTCGTCGAGGATGATGCGAAGTTCCGGCTCTTCCTCGAGACGCCACGCATCGATGACGAAGACAAGAAGGCTGTAGTGCGACGCGTGTTCGGTGAAGCGTTACCGAAGCATGTGGTGAACTTCGTGATGGTCACCATCGACAAACGCCGCCAACGGCTTCTGCGCGAGATTTCACGAGCATACGACCTCCTGCTGGACGACCATCTCGGCCGGGAACACGTGGAGGTCACGGTGGCGCGCCAGCTCGATGACGCGACCATGCAACTGATCTCCGAGCGGCTCTCGAGCGCACTCGGAACAAAGGTGATCCCCCATGTCCGGGTGAAGCCGGAGATTCTCGGGGGACTCATCGTACGCACCGGAAACACGATCTACGACGGATCGATCCGTAGGCGCCTCGACGGTATGCGTCGACGACTCCTGGGGGCGCGTTTGCCCGCAGCGGTCGGCGATCCCACCGACGCCTGATCCGATCCCAATACCCAGGACCAAATAGAAGATGGCCAACGACTCCCAGCTCCGAGCCAGCGAGATCAAGGACGTACTTCTCAAGGAGATCGAGAGGTACGAAGAGGACCTCCAGGCCGAAGAGATCGGTGAAGTCCTTGAAGTCAAAGACGGGATCGCCCGCATCTACGGCCTCACGAAGGCGATGGCGTCGGAGATGCTCGAGATCACCGCTGCATCGACGGGGGAGACGGTCACCGCGCTCGCGCTCAACCTCGAAGAGGACAACATCGGCGCCGTCATCATGGGTGCGTGGACCGGGCTGCACGAGGGCGATCAGGTGCGGCGTACTGGTCGCGTCTTGGACGTGCCGGTGGGGCCCGGATACCTGGGCCGTGTCGTCGATGCGCTCGGCAATCCCGAAGACGGGAAGGGCCCGATCGACGGCATCGCAGGCTCGCGCCAGATCGATATCGTCGCTCCGGGCATCGTCAAGCGACAGCCGGTCCGGGAGCCGCTGCAGACGGGCCTCAAGGCCATCGACTCGATGATTCCGATCGGACGGGGTCAGCGCGAGCTGATCATCGGCGACCGCGGTACCGGCAAGAGCGCCGTGGCGATCGATACGATCATCAACCAGAAGGGTACCGGCGTCATCTGCATCTATTGCGCGATCGGGCAGCGCGCCGCCAAGGTGCGGGGTGTCGTGGAGACGCTGCGCGAGCACGGTGCGATGGAGTACACGATCATCGTGACCGCTAATGCGTCCGATCCAGCGCCGATGCAGTACATCGCGCCTTATGCGGCCACGGCGCTCGCTGAACACTTCATGTGGCAGGGCAAGCACACGCTCGTTGTCTACGATGACCTCTCCAAGCAGGCGCAGGCCTACCGGCAGCTCTCTCTGATTCTCCGTCGTCCGCCCGGACGAGAGGCTTATCCAGGTGACGTGTTCTACCTCCACTCGAGGCTGCTGGAGCGCGCGTGTAAGCTGTCCGACGAGCACGGCGGCGGGTCGTTGACGGCGCTGCCCATTATCGAGACGCAGGGCGGAGACGTTGCGGCCTACATCCCGACCAACGTGATCTCCATCACCGACGGTCAGATCTTCCTGCAGCCCGACCTGTTCTATTCGGGCGTTCGCCCCGCCGTGAACGTCGGCATCTCGGTATCGCGAGTGGGCGGCAATGCGCAGATCAAGGCGATGAAGAAGGTCGCGGGTCGTCTGCGCCTAGACCTGGCACAATACCGAGAGCTCGAGGCGTTCGCCCAGTTCGGCTCCGACCTGGACGCGGCGACCCAGCGACAACTGGCTCGTGGCGCCCGCACCGTCGAGATGCTCAAACAGCCTCAATACCAGCCGATGGCGGTCGAAAACCAGGTAGCGCTGATCTACGCCGTGACCAACGGCTTCCTCGACGACGTCGAAGTGGAACAGGTCCGCCAGTGGGAGCTGGGCTTCCATCAGGACATGGCGGCCAAGCACCAGGACGTGCTCGATGAGCTGCGCGAGACCGGTACGCTCGACGACGAGCTCACCGAGCGCCTCGTCGCTGCCATCGAGAGCTTCAACGAGGCTTTCGCGGTAGAGCACGCGACGGCTTCGGCCTAGCTCCCGCCAACCAGAGGACGATCAAGTGGCTGGCTACGCCGACGTCAAGCGCAGAATCAAGTCGGTAGAGAACACCCGACAGATTACGCGCACGATGGAGCTGGTGGCGACCTCCAAGCTCAAACGCGCGACTGATCGCGTGCGCGCTACTCGGCCGTACGCCGAAGCGCTGCACGAGATCGTGTCGGGCTTGTATTCTCCATCGCTCTCTGAGAAGTACCCGATCCTGCGGCGTCCGGACGTAACCAAACGCGCGGCGATCTTGCTGTGTACCGCCAACCGCGGCCTAGCGGGGGGGTTCAATGCCAACCTGATCAAGCGGGCGCGCAACCTCATGGAGGATCTGCGCGGGCAGGGGATCGAAACGGAGTTGCACGTCGCAGGCAAGAAGGGCATCGCGTTCTTCCGCTTCCGCGGCGTGGAAATGCTCACCCAGCGCACCGACATCAGCGATCATCCGACCGTGGACGACGCGGAGTCGCTGATCGCTCCCATTCGCGAGCGCTTCGAGAGCGGTGAGGTCGACGCGGTGTACTTGATCAGCTCGAAGTTCAAGTCGGCGATGTCGACGCCGCCGCGCACCAGAGACCTGCTGCCGATCGAAGTGGACGCCCAGGCTTCGTCCGCCGACGCCTACATCCTTTCTCCGAGCGGGGACGTGATCCTCGAACGGATCCTTCCCGCGTATATCCGCAACGCAGTGTATACCGCGTTGGTGGAGAACGCGGCCGCCGAGCAGGGTTCCCGTAGGACCGCGATGAAGAGCGCGACCGATAACGCTGGGGATGTTCTCGAACACCTCACGCGCACCTTGAATAGGGTCCGTCAGGCCCAGATCACGCAGGAGATCGCCGAGATCGTCGGTGGCTCCGCTGCCCTCGAGTAGGGAAACCAGAGACATCATGGCTGATTACGGTATTGGAAAGGTCGTACAGGTCATCGGACCGGTGCTCGATGTGGAGTTCGCGGCCGAGGATCTTCCCGACATCTACAATGCGTTGAGCATCAAGACGACCAACGAAGCTGGGCAGGAGATCGAGCTCATCGCCGAGGTGCAGCAGCACATCGGACGAGGACAGGTCCGCGCGGTATCGATGTCGTCTACGGACGGAGTGACGCGTGGTATGGAAGTCGCCGATACCGGTAGCGCCATTACCGTTCCGGTCGGTGAGGCCGCGCTCGGTCGCATCCTGAACGTGTTGGGTGAGCCCGTGGACGAGATGGGCCCGGTCGGCGGAGAGGGTGCCGAGGTCGAGCGTTGGCCGATCCACCGGGCCCCGCCGAGGTTCGACCAGCTCGAGCCCAAGACCGAGATCTTCGAGACAGGTATCAAGGTCGTGGACCTGCTCGCGCCTTATGTGAAGGGCGGTAAAACGGGTCTGTTCGGCGGGGCCGGTGTCGGCAAGACCGTCATCATCATGGAGCTCATCAACAATATCGCGATGGAGCACGGCGGACGGTCCGTTTTCTGTGGCGTAGGTGAGCGCACACGCGAGGGCAACGACCTTTGGCTGGAGATGAAGGAGTCGGGCGTGATCAGCTCGACCGCGCTGGTATATGGGCAGATGAACGAGCCGCCAGGAGCGCGTCTGCGGGTCGGCCTCTCGGGCCTCACCATGGCGGAGTACTTCCGCGACGTAGAGGGTCAGGACGTGTTGCTGTTCATCGACAACATTTTCCGCTTCACGCAGGCGGGGTCAGAGGTGTCGGCGCTGCTTGGCCGCATGCCGTCTGCAGTGGGATATCAGCCCACGCTGGGCACCGAGATGGGCGAGCTGCAGGAGCGCATCACTTCGACCTCGTCGGGATCGATCACGTCGGTGCAGGCGATTTACGTGCCGGCGGACGACCTCACGGACCCAGCGCCGGCCGCGGCGTTTACACACCTCGACGCGCAGACGGTGTTGAACCGGGCCATCTCGGAGCAGGGCATCTATCCTGCCGTGGATCCGCTCGACTCCTCATCGCGCATCATGGACCCACAGTTCGTGGGCGAGCGCCACTACAAGGTCGCGACCGACGTTCAGGCGATCCTCCAGCGCTACAAGGACCTCCAGGACATCATCGCGATTCTGGGAATGGACGAGCTCACGGAGGAAGACAAGATCATCGTGGGCAGGGCCCGCCGCATCGCTCGCTTCCTCTCACAGCCGTTCTTCGTCGCGGAAGTGTTCACCAACACACCCGGGCAGTACGTGAAACTCGATGACACGATCGAGTCCTTCGAGCGCGTTGTGGCAGGGGAGTTCGACCACCTGCCGGAGCAGGCGTTCTACTTCCAGGGCGGCATCGAAGGTGTCATCGCGGAAGGCGAACGCCTAGAGAAGGAGGGCTAGCTCGTGGCCGACGGTTTGCTGAACGTTCGCGTAGTCTCTCCGGATCGCATCGTCTTCGAGGGCGAAGCATCTGCGGTGGTGGCGCCGGCGTGGGATGGCCAGGTCGGCATCCTGCGAGGGCACGCCCCTATGCTGACGCTGATCGGATCCGGCGAGATGACCATCGACCGGCCGAGCGGCGGAAGTGACTCGTTGTACGTGGCCGCCGGCGTGCTCAAAGTGGAGCGCGATCGGGTGACGCTGCTGACCGAGTATGCGGGTGACGAACCGCCCGAGCAGATTCCGGCCGAAGCGATCGTGTTCGCGGACGACAGCGACGGCTGACGTCGTCGTGCGTCACGGCCCTAGCGCATGAAGCTCGACCTGCACATCCACACTACCGCATCCGACGGGGCTTGGTCGCCCGAGGCCGTTGTGCGGGCAGCAGCGAAGGGCGGGCTCGATGTAATCGCGGTCTCGGACCACGACACAACGGCGGCGTTTGCGACCGCGTCGGCCGTTGCTGCGGAAGTGCGCCTACAGGTCATTCCCGCGCTGGAGGTCAGCTCGACGCATCGCGATCGTGACGTACACGTGCTAGGCTACTTCGTCGACCCCGAGGCCGACGCGATGATCGCCCACCGCGCGAGGGCGACCAGCCGGCGTGACGAGCGAATGCAAGAGATGGTGGACCGGCTCAGTGCGAGCGGGATCGAGATCACGTTCGAGCAAGTCGAGGAGGAGGCCGGTCCTGACCGCGTTGCCATCGGTCGACCTCATTTGGCGAGAGCTTTGGTGGCGGCCGGCCACGCCTCGTCCGTGCATGGAGCCTTCAACACCCTCATCGGCGATGGCAGCGACGCTTTCGTTCCGACGCGCTTGCTTACGCCGGTGGAAGCGGTCGAGCTGATTCTGGCATCGCATGGCATTCCCATTTGGGCCCATCCACCTGGAGACTTGGTGGATCCGTTGCTGCCGGAGCTCGTGCGTGCCGGCCTACGGGGATTGGAGGTGTACCGCCCGTCACACAAGCGCCATGACATGCTTCGCTACGAGCGTATCTGCCGCACCTCCGGCCTGCTCATGAGTGGCGGTTCGGACTGGCATACGCCCGACGCCGGAACCGCGCTGGGCGACTTCTTCGTAGAGGCGACAGAAATCGAGCAGCTGCTCGAAGAGGGGGGGTTGTGAGGCGTCCACGACTGGGCTTGGCTGTGGTTCTATGCGCGATATTCGGTGCGGCGGGTTGTGAGGCGGCACCCTCATTGCCCTCCTCGGGGAGGCCCGCCGACGGCCTGCTCGATGATGCCGAACTGCAAACCGTGGTGGAACTGGGCATTCAGCGCGATATCGACGGCGTCGTCGAGCGTTTGCTCGCCGAGCGTCCCGAAGTCCGCGCCCGAGCCGCGATGACGCTGGCGTCCTTTCAGGCTGCCGAGTCCGTCGTTGCGCTTTCGCCACTACTCGACGATGCGGAGGCCCAAGTCCGACGGGATGCGGCCTTTGCGCTCGGCCGGATCGGTGATCCCGGGAGCACGGGTGCTCTCGGAGCCGCTTTGGCCGAGGAGGCGGATGCGGGCGTACGCTCGCACCTGATCGAGGCGCTCGGTCACATGGCGACCGAGCGAGCGGCGGACCTGCTACTCAGCGCCGATCTCGAAAGCTGGGAGGAAGCCGCCCGCGCTAGCTCGCTATCGGTCCTCGGGGGCGTGTATGGGGTCAGCCATGAGGGCTTGCGGGACTACTTGATCGAGACGCTGACGCACGAGGACCCGTCCATACGGCTGGCCGCGTCGAGCTTTTTTGGCCTCCAGTCGGGCGTCAGACTCTGGGCCCGACATGCGATCTACGTCAGACAGGCCCTCGACAGCTACGACCTGGCGGATCCGGCCGCGATGCATCTGGTCGTCGGCCTTGCGAGGCTTGACGACTTTCTCGACTACGGCCGGCTTTCACGGTGGGCCGCGCAGGCGCAGGACTGGCGAACACGCGCAAACGCGATGTCGGGACTCAATCCTCTTGGCTCGGCCGTGCAGGTGCTGGTAGACGCTCTCGCCGATCCGTCACCGCTCGTTGTTTTTGCGGCGGCGCGAGCACTTACCGGGGGGGCCTTGGACGACTCGCTGGTGCCCCTCCTGGAGCGCTGGATCGAGGGTCATCCGAACCGGCTCGCGGTCAGCCGTGAGCTCTTGATTCAACTCGCGCTGATGCGGCAGATCGACGTGGTCCTCGCATGGGTGGACGCCACAGCACCCGGTGATGAGCGTCGATGGGTGGTAGGACTGGAGGTCTTGTCCTACATCCCGGGGCAGGAGTCGCTGTCTCGTATCGCTCGGGCGGCGCGCGACCCCTCGGAACGCACCGCAGCGGAGGCTTCCTTGGTGCTTCTGCGACGGTGGCAAGGGGACCGCCAATCGGCGGAGGCTCATGATCTGTACTTCGACCTCTTCAGAGAGCTGATCGACGACCCACGAGCCTCGGTCGCGGCGGCGGCGAGACAAGGACTCGAATCACCAGAATTCGCAGTCCGCAGCTTCGACCTTGCAGCGCTCGGGGCAACCTCGGCTCCAACATCGGAAGCGCAGGTTAAAGACGAGCCCTCGCTACCACTGCTTCCGGACGCGCAGACCATCGACTGGGGGTTCCTGCGCGGACTGGGTAACGCTCCTAGCCTGGTCTTGGAAACGACGAGAGGCACTGTAACCCTCCAGCTGCTGACTGCAGAGGCGCCGCTCACCGTGCAGACCGTTGCCAGGCTCGCGCTGGACGGGCATTACGATGGGGTGCCGTTTCACCGCGTACTCCCGAACTTCATGGCGCAGACGGGCGACATCGTCGCGCGGGACGGGACCGGTGAACCAGGCTTCACGATTCGAACCGAGCTTACACAGCTTCCGTTCGAGGCCGGTGTAGTGGGGATGGCCAACCTTGGCTCTCTCGACTCTGAGAACAGCCAGTTCTTCATTACGCACTCGCGGCAGCCGCACCTCGCTCGGGGCTTCACGGCCTTCGGTTGGGTCAGCAGCGGCATGGACGTGGTGGACCTCCTCGAGCCACTCGATGCGATCCTTTCGGCGACGGTCGTTCCAGGCTAGTCCCCCTGCTGCAGGCAACATCCGGCGCTCCGCGGCGTATTGCCCTAGTGCGGCATTGCCAGGAGGATCGATGAAGCGATTGATCGTGCTTTCTGTCTTCGCGCTCGGTGCATGCGCGGCCAGTCAGGAGGTGTGGGGCGGGCGCACGCCGGCTCGGGAGGCGCAGGCGGTGCAAGGCGCCGCGGTGCGTTATCTCGCGGAGCACTACGACCCCTCGGACTTTCTCGGCAAGCCCGAGGCGATTTGCCTTGTCGTGGGCCAGCGGGCTGGACGACGAGACCGCATCGCGACCGCGATCGCGGCCAGGAGCGAGGACATGGATCCGCCCGCCTATCTGCTGTCCCGGCTTGCCCAGGTACGGCCGCGGGTGCTGCCCATCTCGGCCTGCCAGTGGGGCGACGACCTATCGGAAGTGCTCGTGGAGTCGGGGGCTCGCGCGATCGCGATCGGGATCAGTCACCCGCAGTGGGTGACGCCGAATCTCGCGCGCGTGACTGCAACCATCCGGGAGAACAACCACACTTGGTACAGCTTTCGCTGTTCGGCAGAGCGCGAGCCCGAGGGTTGGACGATTCGAGACTGCCTCTGACCCAGCGCCGCTGGACCTCTTCGAGCGCGGGCTAGCTGTCCCTGCCTCCGATCCAACGCGGACCGCGGCGGGTCCAAATGAGGATCGCGCCGCACGCGGCGTCCCCTCCGCCGAAGGCCGCCGGCACCGACGTTCCCCCGTACACTTCCACCGCGTCCATGTCGGACGCCAGGAACTCGGTCAAGTCCGTGGGCTGATCACCCAGCGATGCTCTGCGGCTGAAGCGGCGGCCATCGACGAAGATTGCCGGGTAGCAATACTCGATGCCGAGGACACCTGGCTCAGGGGACACGATGTGCGACGCGCGCCGGAGCACGACTGTCCGATCCATCATCGTGCTGCCCGAACCTTGGACACGGACGCCCGGCATTCCCTGGATGAGCGTGATGAGGTTGCCTCCGCGCTGTTCCAGCTCCTCGCGCAGCACGAAATGGCCGAAGCCGCGCGACAGGCGGATGTCGAGATCGCGGAGCTCGTTGAACGTACGCCGCGGGATCACGCGTACCGTCAAGCCCTCGAGCAAGATGGGCTCTGTGCTGAGCTCGACATCGGTCTCGTAGCTCTTGTCCTCGCTGAGCCGCACCTGGATGCGGCGCTCCTCGTGCCCCAGCGACTCGATGACGAGTTCGTGCGTTCCCAGCGGTACGTCGGTGAATGCGAAGAAGCCGAGCGCGTTCGTGACCCTTACGGTGTTCATCGACTCGAGCTTGACCGATGCCCCAGTGATCGGTTGACGGGTCTGGAGGCCGCGCACGTAACCGAGCAGGTTAGCAGCTCTTTCCTCGGCCGGCACGGCCCCAGCCGCGAGCAGCACGACGAGCGCGGTCAAGATCCCCCTTCGTAAGGCTCGGTCTCTCGCGGTGCGTCGGGTTCTCATGCGTCCTCCTTGGCCTAAGCTTCGGCCTCTTCCGGCGAAACCTACAACTCCTCCTTACCGCCGGTTGCCCCCGAGCGTTACCCGGATTCCGAACTGCGCCTGCCATTGCGAATCGGGGGTCAGCACCGACCACGGGTCCGGTGGTACTAGTCTCCCTTCTTGGTCGCGTGATGGCAAGGCTCCGCCGGCCCATCGTGAGAACAGCTCTCCCACTTCGCCGAAGCTCTGCGCCCGCCCTGACGGCTCCAGCAGCGGAACGTTGCTGCGGATGGACTGAATGGCGCCCCAGTCCGAGTTGATGAAGTTCAGCAGGTTGATCATGTCGACCTCGAAGCGGATACGTGCGTCACCGGCCTGCACCGCGTGCGTGACGCGCAAGTCGAGGCGGTGCTCCCAAGGAGCCCGGCAGTCGTTTCGTCTAAGGATCTCTCCCCGATGCGCGCTAAGGCATTCGTCCTCCACCAATGCGGCGGCGAGCAGCGCAGTGGTTGCGAAGCCTGCGGGCAGTTCGGTCGCGAGGTTCGGAACGTAGAGCAGGTCATTGAAGCGGTCGAACGCCGGCCCGAGCGCCGGATACCCGTCGCCGTTGAGGTCACCGCGGTAAACATAGGAGAACGGCAGGCCAGACTGAGCCGTATAGAGCAGGGAGATGTCGGTGTCTCTCAGAGCCGGCAGCGGACTCCCGTAGATTGACATCACGAACTTGTGAGGCCGGTCGAAGTTCGAAGCGGTCATCAGCGGCTGGTTGGGATTCCCCTCGGTCGCGTTGAATCCGAAATTGGAGATCATGTCGACCTGGGTCATGCTTTGTCTGTCGAACGAGCGCGCGAACGAGTACCCGCCCTGGAACGCCAGGTCGTCTGTGATGAATCCGCGTGCCTCTGCGGTGAGCGAATAGGTCCAGTCGTTACCCTTGTTGGTGACGAGCAACACCTGGTCGTACTCCGGATGGTCGCGGACCGGCGCGAATCCGTTGGGCGTGGGGTTGCCGAAGTGCGAACGCTCGAACCCTCCGTATCCCTCGAGAGGGCCGATGTCTCCGTCCGGACCGTCGAGGTTCCTCTCCTCGACAGAGACTTGTTTGCGGGCGTGACTGAACAGGAAGCCGAGCGATCCGCTCAGGCGCGACGTCAACTCGTGGTCGACGATCGCCGAGAACTTGATGTAGCGTGGATACTTGAAGTCCGGGTGGAAGACCGTGACCGGCCGCACGGTAATGGGCGGGCCGTTGAGGCACCCCACCGGGGTGTTGCCCAGATCATATCCGGGAGCCGTGTTTCCGGTCAGCGGGTCGTCCGTCCGCCGACCCGTGCACACCTCGGTGATGGATCGTAGACCGGTGTTGTGGAACGCGTTGGAGAGCCACACGTACGGCAGTTGTCCGGTGAAGAAGCCGGCGCCGCCGCGGACCTGTGTGGTGCGCTGACCCTCACTCTGCCAATTGAAGCCCCAGCGCGGCGAGATGAGGATCTGCCCGGACGGCGGCTTCGACGTGTCGAAACCGAACAAGTCGTCGAATTCGGCGTTGTATTCGGGCGTGTCCAGCATGTGCGGCACGTCGACGCGCATGCCGAAGCGCATGGTCAGCCCTTTTCCGGCGTTGATCTCGTTCTGGACGTAAGCGCCGACCTCGAGCACTGAGAAGTTGACCGCGGGATCCTGGCCCGGCAGCAGAATGCTACGCTGGTATCTCTCGGGCGCGTTGTTAGCCAGGTGTCCCATGCTCGAGAAGTAATAGTCCCCGAGCGCGCCTGGCAGATACTCGTGCTGGAGACTGTTCAGGGAGCCGGTCATGCCCAGCGTGTAGGTGCTTCCCCCTGCGGTCGGCAGCGTGAACGTGTTGGTCAACCTGACCGTCGTTTGCTCGAGGTCGTTCGCCTGCGCGAAGAATTGAGCGCCGGCACGGACGGCGCGCGTGAAAGCCAGACCGTCGCCGACCGGACTTTTGAGGTCGACTTCGACTTGGGGGAAAGAACTCATCGGCGTCGTATGATCCGTGGTGCGCTGGACCGAGAACTCCAGCTCGTTGCCTCCTCCGTTGCCCGCCTCTGAGAAGAGCTGAATCGACATCGTATTCGTCGCCGATTCGCGGAGGACCGCGTTGGACGACAGCTCGTAGGGCTCGAACACCGTGCGATTCGGCGTATCGTCGTTTTGTGCCCGTGCAAAGACGTTGCGCGCCGTGAGGCGGTGACCGCCTCCCAACGTTGCGTCGACTCGCGCGAAGATATTCGCGAGCTCCTGGTTGAGCGAATAGGGACCGCCGATTCCGGTATCGACGCCGAACGAACTCTCGAACAGTTCCTGGAAGGCCCCCATCGATGCCGGTGATATCTGGATGACGGCCGGATCGTCGCGCACGAGATTGAAGCCCGTGGGAGGTTTGGCTCGCTCCTCGAATTCGGTCGCGATGAAGAAGTGCACCTGGTCGCGAACGATCGGCCCACCCGCGCTGAACCCGAACAGCGATCGGTCCACGCCAGACGCTTCGACGATGCCGGTCGGAAGATTGAGGTCACCCATGAGCGCTTCGTTTCGCCCGACGGCGAAGCCTCGGAAGTTCCATTCGTTGGTGCCCACCTTGGTAATCGCGTTCATCACGCCTCCGGCGAAGCCGGAGAGGCGAACGTCGAAGGGCGCGATCAGGATCTGGTATTGGGCCACGGCGTCGAGGGGCAGCATTTTCGCGCCGGCCTGGCCGCCTGGCACGCCGCCCGCCGTCAGCCCGAACGGGTCCTTGTTGCCCACACCGTCGATGAGCACCTGGTTGTAGCGGTCGTTCTGGCCCGCGACCGAGAAGCCACCGTTCTCCGTGGTCGTCACCTGGGGGGACAGGAGCGCCAGCTCCATGACGTCTCGTGAGAGGATTGGCACCGACTCGACGAAGCGCTCGTTCAGTAGCGTGGCGGGCCCGATCTGGCCTGGGTTGAAGATCTCGGCACGCTCGACATTGACCGCGATGCCCGCGACCTCGATGGCCTGCTCGGACAGGTACAATTCCAGCGTCTGCATCTCCCCGACCTGCAGCTGGATACCCTCGAGCGTGAGTTCAGCGTAACCCAAGTGCGTGGCCGTGAGTTCGTAGGGTCCGCCGGGCTGCAAGAGCAGCAACAAGAAACGCCCGTCCGCGTTGGTGATCACGCTCCTTTCGACACCCGTCTGAACGTGCCGAACCGTCACCGTCGCGTCGGCTAGCGCGGTATCGCTCGCCAGGAGTACGATCCCTCGTATCGCGGACGTGGTTTGCGACTGTGCCGCGACGTCGCCGGGCCCTGCCGCCGGGAACAGGTGGCAGGCTGCTAGACAGACGAACACTCGGACGAACAGTTTTGGAGCCCTTTCCATAGGAACGCTTTCGTTGCGGGCGGGTGAAACGACGACGCGAACATTCGCCTGAGCACGGAACTCGGGCAAACTGCTTCCGATTACTCTACGCCATGGACAATCGAGGATGACCTGATGGTGTGTCCGCTGCGCGCGTCCTTGTTATTGCTTCTCGCTGTCGCCGGCTGTGCAAGCGAGGCTACCCCTCCGTGGCAGGAGGCGGAGGACTTCCGATGGCGCGAGCTCTCGATACGCGAGCGGGGAAACCCGGGATTCACCGAGATGTCGCCTCGCCGCACAGGCGTGGACTTCGGGAATCGACTGTCGCGGGTCGCGGCCATCGAGCATGACCACCTGCTCGTGGGCTCGGGTGTGGCAGTGGGGGACTACGACGGTGACGGACTTGCCGACCTGTATTTTCCTCGCCTGGAGGGCTCCAACGCTCTCTACCGGAATCTGGGCGGATGGCGCTTCGAAGACGTGACCGAAGAGGCGGGGGTAGGCGCGCCCGGCCGCTACTCCACGGGCGCATCGTTCGCGGACGTCGACGGCGACGGTCGCCTGGATCTCTTCGTCACCGCACTCGGAGGTCCGAACGCGCTCTTCCTGAACCTTGGGGACGGCTCTTTCGAGGACGCAACCGCGGACGCGGGCCTCTCCTCGGCGCTCGGTAGCACCAGCGCCACGTTCGCGGACGTGGACGCCGACGGCGACCTCGACTTGTATGTGGCCAACTACAAGGTCGAGAGTGCTGCCGATGTGCTGCGCCCCTACGAGCGAGCCTCGGTCGATCTGGTCGTCGAGCTGGACGGTGAGCGTCGGATCGCGGAGGAATTCCAGCAACACTTTCGACTCGAAATGCGCGACGGCGTGCAGGTCGCGGCGGAGCAGGCGGATCCGGATCGCCTTTACTTGAATGACGGTACGGGTCACTTCGAGGCGGTCTCCTGGACGGGAGGACGTTTCCTCGACGCGGATGGCGTGCCGCTCGCTCGTGACGTAGACGACTTCGGCCTCGCGGCACGTTTCTATGACGTGGACGGCGACGGCGACGTGGATCTCTACGTGTGCAACGACTTCGACGACCCCGACTACCTGTGGCTCAACGACGGCTCGGGCACGTTCCGCCTCGCGGACCCGTTCGCGCTGCGCACTCAGAGCCATGCTTCAATGGCGGTCGATTTCTCAGACGTGAATCGCGACGGACACGTCGACTTCTTCGTAGCCGACATGCTGAGCTCGGAGGCAGGGCGGAGGCTGGAGCAAGTCCCCTTGCACGCCGCTCTCGACAAGCCGCCGGGCCGAATCGCCGACCGCCCTCAAGCCGGCCGCAACACGTTGTTTCTGGGACGCGGTGACGGTACCTGGGCGCAGATCGCCGAGATGGCGGGCGTCGACGGTTCGGAGTGGACCTGGGGGAGCCTGTTCCTAGACGTGGACCTCGACGGGTTCGAGGACTTGCTCGTGGCCAACGGTCACGGCAGGGACATGAGGGACGGCGACGCGCTCGAGCGCATCACTGGGCTGCGCGGCTCGGTCACGTGGAACGAGGCGAAGTCGCTGTATCCGGAGTTGCCGACGAGAAACCGAGCCTTCCGCAATCGCGGCGACCTCACCTTCGAGGAAGTCGCCGAGGAGTGGGGGTTTTCCCGCTCACCCGACGTCTCTCACGGGATCGCATCAGGCGATCTCGACGGAGACGGAGACCTGGACGTCGTTCTCAGTCGCCTGAACATGCCCGTGCTGATGCTTCGCAACGACGCCCCCGGGGCACGGGTCGCGGTGCGCCTCGTCGGGGACGCCCCCAACACCCAGGCGATCGGAGCTCGGGTCAGACTGCTGGGCGGTGGTGGTACAGGCACGCCGGTACCGTTTCAGGACAAGCAAATCACTGCGGGCGGACTCTACCTCTCGGGTTCAGAGACGCTCGTGTCCTTCGCGGCGGGGGCCTCGGAAGGGGAGATGCGGCTCGAGGTGACCTGGCCGAGGGGTGGGGTGACACTGATCTCGGTTGCTGCGAACCGCCTGTACGAGGTCCGTGAATCAGGCGCTCAGCGGGTGCCGGACGTCACGGGGTCCCCTTTCGTGGAAGCTATCTTCGAGGACGTTTCCAGCTCGCTCGACCACCGGCACCGAGAACAGCCGTTCGCGGACCTCGCGCGCCAGCCGCTGCTGCCGTACGAATTGTCCCGGCTCGGGCCCGGCGTGACCTGGGCCGACGTGGACCGAGACGGAGATCCCGATCTCATCATTGCCGCCGCGCAGGGGGGCCGGACGTCGGTTCTGCTCAACGACGGTGGGCGATTCACGTCGGTGCCGGGCACGACGAGTCTGCACGACCAGACGACGATCCTGCCTTCCTGGCGTGCTGGTGTGGTGTCGTTGCTTGTCGGCAGGACGAGCTTCGACGCCGAGTCGGCGGCGGAGGCACGGGGCCTCGCCGGCGTGACGCGGCTCGCTTGGCGAGGCGGATCGGAGTCAGAGGCGGTTGCCGAACCGCTGCTCAGCTCCGTAGGTCCGCTCGCTCAGGCCGATGTAGACGGGGACGGGGACCTGGATCTGTTCGTTGGAGGCCGTACGGTGCCGGCTTTTTACCCACTGCCGGCTACGTCTCGCCTGCTCATCAACGAAGAAGGCGTGTATCGCGATACCGAGCAGACCGGATTCGAAGATCTCGGACTCGTTTCGGGCGCGGTCTTCACCGACATTGACAACGACGGTGACCCCGACCTCGCTCTGGCTGTGGAATGGGGTCCGATCCGCCTCTTCCTGAATCAGGGCGGTACTTTTACGGACGTCACCGAGCGGTGGGGATTGGCTTCGCTCACAGGCCTTTGGCGGGGCATCACATCAGGAGACCTCGACGGCGACGGCCGCATGGATCTGGTCGCGACCAACGAAGGCCTCAATTCGCGACTGGTGACGTCACCAGACCGGCTCCTCACCCTAGTCCACGGCGACATCGACCAGAGTGGCACATGGGAAGTATTGCTCGCGCGGGCGCGCACCGAGGGAGGTCCTCTTTATCCATTGGCGCGCTACGAGCAGATGCGGAGCGCCGTGCCATCCCTGCGCGCTCGCTTGGGTAACTTCGGCGACTACGCCGAGTCGACGCTTGCCGGTGTGATTGGCACCGACGTGTCGAGTTTCTTCCTCCTGCGAGCGGAAACGTTGGAGCACACGGTGCTCCTGAATCGCGGCGGGCGCTTCGAAGCGAGACCGCTTCCTGTCGAGGCGCAGCTCGCCCCCGCCCATCACGTGGGGGTGGCCGATATCGACGGGGACGGGCACGAGGACGTCGTCATCACGCAGAATTTCTTCCCGACGGAGGGCTTCACGCCCCGGTACGACGCCGGTCGTGGGTTGGTGCTCCTCGGTGACGGCACGGGAGATCTGAGTGCGCTCTCGGCGGCGCGCTCGGGCCTGATCGTATATGGAGACCAACGTGGCGCTGCGTTCGCCGACTACGACGGAGATGCTCGGATCGATCTGGCGGTGGCGCAGAACGGCACGCAGACAAAGCTATTCCACAACGTGGGGGCCCGCCCCGGCCTGCGGGTGGTGCTCGAGGGGCCGCCCTCGAATCCGACCGCCATCGGGGCGCGTATGCGGCTCCTGTACGATGACACGGTCGGACCCGCTCGGGAGATTCGCTCGGGATCCGGCTACTGGTCGAGCGACGACGCGGTTCAGGTTCTGGGCGTTTCAGGGCGGGCGCGAGCGGTCGAGGTCCGTTGGCCAGACGGGAGCGTGTCAGAAACGCCGCTCGAGGCGGGATCTGTCCACATCGTGATCCGCCTGCCCTCGTCTTGATCGCGTAGAAACGCCACAACATCTTCCGTAGTCCTTACGCACGCCACACCGATCCTCGGCGGCGTGTCGAGCACCACACACAGGAGTAGCGCGGGGTGACAATCGATTCCCGCCTGCCGGCGCTTCTCTTATGTGTCCCGTTGGCCCTGGCGGCGGTCGCGTGCTCTTCGCCCGAAGCCGAGGCCCCATTCGACATGGCCGCGTACCTGGACGCGGCGGTCGTCGGTGTGGATCCGGTGAAGAACCGGTTTGCGAACTCCGCTCTGCTCGAGGCCATGGAGGCGCTGCCGGCTCGCACGAACGACCGGGAACGGATGCTCTTTCGGCTGGCCATCGCGGAGCAAACGCTGTACGCCGGACGACTCGAAACCGCCATCGAGCTCCTGGAGTCCTTGCGGGCCGACCTGGCCGAGTACGAGGCTGATGCGCCGCCATCCGAGCGGGCGCCCTCGAGCTTCCTGGAGTCTCTTCTGGACTACCTGGCGACGGCACACCTTAGGCTTGGAGAGTTCGAGAACTGCATCGATGGCATCGGCGCGGTCGCTTGCCTCGTCCCTGTGCCTGCGGAATTGGTGCACACCGCTCCCAGGGGGGCGCTGGCATCGATTCCGATATACGAAGAACTGCTCGGGCGCGACCCGGACAACCTCGGAGCCAGATGGATGCTCAACGTCGCCCACATGATGGTGGGTACGTACCCGACGGGGGTGCCTGATGCGCACCGGATTCCCGAACTTGCCTTCCGGTCCGAATACGAGATCGGTCGGTTCCGGGACGTCGCCCCAGCCCTGGGCGTGGACGATGTCGGACACGTAGGGGGCGGGGTCATGGACGACTTCAACGGAGATGGTCTGCTCGACCTCATGGCGTCGTCTTGGCAGCTCCGGGACCCGCTCAGATATCACCTGAACCGGGGCGACGGCACGTTCGAGTCACTCACTGGGGCGGCCGGGCTCGAGGGTCTCTGGGGCGGCGGCAACCTCGTGCAGGCCGACTACGACAACGACGGCGATCTCGATGTTTTCGTCCTGCGCGGCGGTTGGCTGGTCGAGGGGCAGGTCAACTCCCTGTTGCGGAACCGAGGTGACGGCACGTTCGAGGATGTGACGGAGCAGGCGGGTCTTCTGTGGCCCATGCATCCGAGCCAGACCGCGAGCTGGGCGGACTTCGACGGCGACGGGTTGCTCGATCTCTTCGTCGGCAACGAAACGTTCGGCGAGCGGCCCCATCCCTGCCAACTGTTCCGAAATCTTGGAGACGGCACGTTCTTGGATATCGCCCATGAAGCGGGTGTGGCAATTACGGGCATCGTGAAGGGCGTCACGTGGGGCGACTACGACAACGACGGCCGCCCTGATCTCTACGTGTCGCGCACCAATGCGCCCAACGTCCTGCTGCGCAACGAGGGCCCGGGGACGGACGGGGCGTGGAGCTTCAGCGACCGGACGAGCGAGGCAGGCGTGGCCGAGCCACGCGACGCGTTCCCAACCTGGTTCTGGGACTACGACAACGACGGCTGGCTCGACATCTTCGTGGCGGGGTATCGTACGAACTTCGGGGATATCGCCGCGGAGTACCTCGATTTGCCTCATGCATCGGAGTTGCCCCGTCTGTATCGGAACCGGGGCGACGGCACCTACGACGAGGTCTCCGAGGCGGTTCGTCTCGACCGTATCCAGTTCGCGATGGGGTCCAACTTCGGGGATCTTGACAACGATGGTTGGCTCGACTTCTACGTGGGCACCGGGGACGCATATTTCCAGGCGCTGATGCCCAACCGGATGTTTAGAAACGACAGGGGCGAGCACTTTCAAGACGTGACGACTTCGGGGGGATTCGGGCTGATCCAGAAGGGCCATGGCGTCGCTTTCGGCGATATCGACCACGACGGCGATCAAGACGTGTTTGCCGCGATGGGTGGCGCCTACGAGGGCGACGTAGCCCACAACGTGCTCTTCGAGAATCCAGGGCGTGGCAATCGCTGGCTCTCCCTCTGGCTGGTGGGAGTCGAAAGCAATCGGTCCGCGATCGGGGCGCGCGTACGCGTCACGGTGGAGATGGATGGCGAAACGCGAGATATCCACCGAGTCGTGTCGAGCGGTAGCTCGTTCGGCGGTAACCCTCTTCGGCTCGACATTGGATTGGGCCGTGCCGAGCGTGTCTTGTTGGTCACGGTGCGCTGGCCGACGACAGGCAACTCTCAGGAGTTGATCGGCCTCGAATTGGACTCGGCCTATCGGGTGACCGAAGGCGCTGCCGGGGCAGAGTTGCTCGAGCGCGCGCCGTTCGCTTTGGGAGCGGATCGATGAGTCGCTCGAAGGCGCAGCCACGTCCCCGACTTCCCTCGTTGTTGCCGGGCTGGCTACGGCGGCTGCTCGCGGGTGCGATTGTGGTGGCGGGGTTCTTGTTGGCGGATACGGTCTATCTACTACTGGTGCGATTCGCATCAGGCGTGGGGCTTACGCCTTTTGCGTTGGGAGCCGACACACTACCCCGCTTCTATCAGTTCATGCTGCTCGCGCACACCGGGGTGGGCATCGCGCTGGTCGGCGTAATGATCGTGTTCTTGGTGGCGCACCTGCCGACTGTCTGGCGCCGATACCACGCTGCCTCCGCTTGGTCCGGAGGGGCGTACGCCGTGCTGGGCATCACGTTGCTCGTAACCGGGCTCTTCATCCTCTCGGCCGCCGCAACCCGAGAGAACCAGTGGGCTTGGTGGACGCACGTAGTTGCATCGTCGGTCGTGGTGGGTGCGTACATCGTGCATCGCATGGTGAGCTTTGCCCGCCCTGACGGGCTCCAGTTCGCGCGCTACCTAGGGGGGATCTCGGTTGCCGCGCTCGCTCTCTTCCTGGCCCACGGAGCGCTCGTATTGGGCGGCGGCGGCACACTTGCCGCACCGTCGACGGCTCCGGGCGGCGCGGACCGCGATGTACAGCAGCTATTGGCGGGCAGGTTCGGCCCGGCGGGCTGGGTGCCGGTTGCCGCGGTGCCGCCTGCCAGCCCGTTCTTCCCCTCTGCCACGACCACCACGACCGGCGCGTATCTGGCCGCGAGAATCTTGACTACTCCGGGTTTTGGGACGTCGCGGGATGCAGTACGCGCGGAAGTGGCCGATCGCGGTTTCGTGATGGAGGCGCGCATCGGCGCAGAGTCCTGCGAGACCTGCCATCCGGACGTGGTCGATCAGTGGGCGACCTCGGCGCACCGTTTTGCTTCGTTCAACAACCCCTTCTACGAAGCGACCATCATGGATATGCGCAGAGGCGCACTTGAGACCAATCCGTGGATGGAGGAGCACATCGCTTCGTTCCCCGAGGACGTTGACGGCGTTGGCCGCGGAAAGAGCAAGTGGTGCAGCGGCTGTCACGACCCTGCGTTGATGCTCGCAGGCACCATGGGGCGGGAGATCGATCGTACCAGCCTCGAAGCCCAGGCAGGGCTGACGTGTCTGGCGTGCCACGCGATCGACCGCGTCCATGACCAGACCGGCAACGGGAACTACAACATCCCGGACGAACAGGAGGACCCCTATCTCTTTCCTGCGTCCCCGCCAGGCTCGTCAGGCAGGTACCTGCATGACCTGGCGGTCAAGGCTCGGCCAGCGGTGCACAAGGCGCGACTGCTCAAGCCGTTCCACTCAGAGAGCGCATTCTGTGCGACGTGCCACAAGGTCAGCCTCACCGAGCCGGTCAACAATTACCGATGGCTGCGGGGGCAGGACGACTTCGACAATTGGGACGACAGTGGAGTCGCACTGAACGCGGCGCGCACGTTCTATCTACCGCCGAGCAAACGCGTTTGTCAGGACTGTCATATGCCCTTGGAGCCGGCGCCTCGTGGCGATGTGGCGGCGGACAATGGCATGGTACGCTCTCATCGCTTCTTGGCCGTCAACACCGCGCTGCCTTATCTGCGTGCGGATACCGCCACGGTCCGGCGCATCGAGGAGTTCCTGAGAGATTCGAAGCTCACCGTGGACGTTCTGGCCGTGAAGGCACCTGGTCGAGCCGTGACAATGCCGCTCGAGTGGGATGCTTCCGAGGTGGAGGCCGGCGTTCCCTTAACGTTCGATGTCGTGGTCCGCAACGCGGGCGTCGGACACACGTTCCCGGGCGGTACCAACGACTCGAATGAGGGTTGGCTCGAGTTCACGATCGAGGACGAGGAGGGCAACCTGCTCGTCGCGAGTGGCGAGATCGGCGCGGACGGCTACCTCGACCCCATGGCGCACACGTTCAAGGCGGTCATCGTCGATGAGGACGGAGACGCCATCCACAGGCGTAACGCGCAGGACATCCACGTCACGGTCTACCAGAACGTGATTGGTCCAGGCTCAGCCGATATCGCGCACTTCGAGCTCGTACTTCCCGATGCGTGGGTGGAGTCGCGCCTTACGGTTCGGGCTCGGCTGCTGTGGAGGAAGTTCGACCGCGCGTACACGGAGTTCGCCTTTGCAGGCAACCCGGCGGGCTTTGCCAGCTTCGATGACGTGCCCGACCTGCCGGTCACAGAAATCGCATCGGACTCGGTGCGCGTGCTCGTGGTGGGCCAGACGGCAGTCGACGGGGGTCCATCGTTTCCTCGGCTCCCGGAACAATGGGTTCGCTACAACGACTACGGTATCGGGCTGCTGCTCGAGGGAGATACCCGAGGCGCCGCTAACGCATTCGAGATTGTAGCCGCGTTGCGCCCGGACGTCTCGGACGGACCGTTGAATCTCGCCAAGACGGCTTTGGCGGAAGGCAACCTCACGGCCGCCTACGACGGGTTGGCACGCGCGGAGGAAGTGGCCACCGGCGACGCTCGTGCGGCGTGGGTCTGGGGCCGCGTTTTACAGGAAGACGGCCGCTACTCCGAGGCCGTGCTCGCGTACGAGCGCGTGCTCGAGGTCTTCCCCGAGGACCGCGCGACCTGGCGGGCCATGGGGCGCACGCTCTTCCTGGATCAGCAATTCGAACGCGCGCTCGAAGCGTTGGCGGAGGTGCTCGAGATCGATCCTGAGGACCGCGTCGCGCACTATAACCGCATGCTTGCCTTGAGAGCGCTCGGGCGGGAGGCAGAGGCTGATCGCGCCGAGGCAGCCTACTTGTATTACGGCATCGACGAGTCGGCACAGGAGATCACTCGGGCGTACCGAGCACGTGATCCCGGAGCCAACATCATGGCCCAGCCGATCCCGACCCATCGCTTGGAGATCCGTCGATGAAGCGGCTCGGTCTGGCCAGCCATGTCTCGAGGTGGCACGTCGCGAAGCCCTCGTCGGCCCTGCGTTTCGCGTGCGTGCTCGCGATTTCGGCATGCGGGGGAGAAGAGCCAGTCGAAGAATCCGCGCCCGAGTACTCGGAGGGCGCGTATGCCACGGCACCCGGCGCCGGTGAGGGCACCGACTTGCGCTTCACCGAGGTGGCTCGGGAATCGGGCCTCGACTTCGTGCACGAGAACGGTGCCTTCGGCGAGAAGTGGATGCCGGAGACGGTGGGCAGCGGAGCGGCCTTCTTCGACTACGATGGAGACGGTTCTCCCGACCTCCTGCTCGTAAACGGGACCTGGTGGCCGGGACACGAGGGAACGGGCCGCCCGCCTACGCAGCGGCTCTACCGCAACCTGGGGGACGGCCATTTCGAGGACGTCACGGCCAGTGCCGGTCTCGCCTTGTCGATCTACGGGATGGGGGCGACCGTCGCGGACTATGACGGCGACGGCGACCCGGACATCTACTTGACCGCGGTCGGAGACAACGTGCTTCTGCGCAACGACGGAGCACGCTTTACCGACGTCACCGTATCTGCCGGGGTCACGGGCAATGCACCCGGCGCGCCGGCGGCGTGGTCTTCCGGAGCGGCGTGGCTCGACTACGATCGAGACGGCTGGCTCGATCTGTTCGTCTGCAACTACGTGCGCTGGACGAGCGAGACCGACCTGTTCGCGACCATCGACGGCACGACCAAGTCATACGCGACTCCCCAGCAGTACCAAGGTGAGTCGTGTAGGCTCTACCGAAACGACGGGTCCGGGCGCTTTGCCGACGTCACCGAGTCGGCCGGCGTGTCGAACCCGGAAGGGAAATCGCTCGGCGTCGCGGTAGCGGACTTCGATGCGGATGGGTGGCCCGACCTGATCGTGGCCAACGACACCCAGCGCAACTTCCTGTACCGAAATGTGGGCGATGGCTCCTTTTCCGACATCGCAGTGCGCGCGGGCGTCGCGTTCGATGAGGCTGGCAGGGCCCGCGCCGGCATGGGTGTCGCCGTGGCGGACCTGACCGGTGAGGGCCGGTGGTCGATCGCGATCGGCAACTTCGCGCACGAGCCGCTCGCGCTTTTCACGCAGATTGGGGACAACCTCTTCCAGGACCGAGCCGGTGCCGCTCGCCTTACGCGCTCGACGCTGGGGCCGCTGACCTTCGGCGTGCTGTTCGCGGACTTCGACCTGGACGGCCATCCGGACTTGATGAGCGCGAACGGACACATCGAACCCGGTGTGAATGCGGTTCAGGCGGACCAGACGTTCGAGCAGCCGCCGCAACTCTTCTTGGGTGACGGTTCGGGGCGCTTCTCCGACGTCAGTGGGCTGGTCGGCGAAGCGTTCGCGGCTCCCATCGTGGGCCGAGGCGTGGTGACCGCGGACATCGATGGTGACGGCGATCTCGACGCGCTGCTCACCGTGAACGGCGGGGCGCCCAGGCTCTACCGCAACGACCTGAACCCCGGGTCCGCTCAGTGGATCGAGCTCAGGCTCGAAGGCGCGCATCCGAACCGGGACGCCTTGGGCGCGTTGGTTCTCGTCTACACGGAGGCGGGAGTCCAGCGGCGGTATGTGGGCGCGGGTTCGTCCTATCTCTCTCAGTCGGTCCTGAACCCGCTGCTCTTCGCTTTAGGGGAGGCTGCGGCGGTGGACAGTTTTGTCGTCAGTTGGCCTCGGGGTGGGCGCACGGTCGAGCTTGGTCCAGTTCCCACCGGCCAGACGATTACGGTACGAGAACACCGATGAACGTTCGCAGTGCCCGCCGTCGCGCTCCTTCCCTGATGCTGGCATCGCTTCTGCTGACCGTGTGCGCGGACGCGGACGCTCCGGCCGATCCCGCCGCACTGCTCACCGTCCGCACACTAGGCTTGGCGTATCTGGAGGAAAATCGATTGCCGGAGGCCGAGGCAGAGTTCCAGCGACTCGTGGAAATGGCGCCGGGCGAGCCACTGGGTTATGCGAACCTGGGGCTCACGTATTTGAGGCAGGGGCGGCTGGCCGACGCGGAGACCGAGCTGCGACACGCGATCGAGCTGCTGCCCTCCGACCCCGACGTGCGACTAATTCTCGTTGAAATTCTCCGCTCGCAGGAGCGTGAGCTGGAGGCCAGGCAGGAGCTCGAAGCGTCTTTGCTCATCGACTCTAGCCACGTGAAAACGCTGTACGCGCTTGCGACGCTGGACGCCGACTCGACCGATGCCGGTCCAGCCGCCCGCCGTGTCGCTCAACTCGAGCGCGTTGTCGCGCTGCAACCGGGCAACGTGAGCGCACGTGTACAGTTGGTGGATGCGCACCTCGCGGCAGGCACGGCCGAAGGCGCCTCGATCCATCTGGGGCAGATCCGTCAGCTAGTGCCCGAGATCCCGGTCGAAGGGAGAGACCTATTCGAACAAGCCTCGCTCGCCGCGCAACGTGGTGACGCCGCGGGCGCTCAGGGCGCCGCGTTCGCGTTCCACAACGTGATGCGCACGACACCGATCTACCAGCAGGGTTTGCTCGAGCTGCGTGGGCCTGGCGGGGTACTGCTCGGCTTCCCCGTGGTCACGTTCAGCGAGACGCTCACACCCGGGGTACGCGATCCAGAGACCGTGTTGGCCGCGCTGCGATTTACGGATGTGACGCAGACCGTGGGCATGCCTGGTCCCGGCGCGGGCGGTGGGCGCTCGCTCGCGGTGGCGGACTATGATGGTGACGGTGACCGGGACGTCTTCTCCGGGGGCGCTCTATGGCGGAACGATCCCACCGGGTTCGTTGACGTCTCGACGCAGGCGGGTGTGACCGGGTCGGCCCCGGACCACGCGCTCTTCGGCGACTACGACAACGACGGCGCGCTCGACCTGTTTCTCTCCCGAGGCGCGACCGGAGTCCTGTTCCGTAACCTGGGCGACGGCACGTTCGAAGACGTCTCGGCTCAGCTCGAGGTGTCGCTGGCTGGCGGGGCGCCGCTGTTCATCGACTTCGATCAGGACGGAGACCTCGATCTGGTCGTGGCGGGCAGCCTGAGTACCGGCATGTACCGCAACAACCTGGACGGGACGTTCACCGATGTACGCGGGCGCGCCGGCACGGAGGCCGCGACAGGGGGCGTGCAAGGCGCCGCCGCCTTCGGGGATTTCGACGACGACGATGACTTGGAACTGATCTTTTCGGGCGCGTCCACGACTAGCCTCTTCGACAATCAGAGGTCGGGGGTCTTCGTCGAGGTGAGCGATGTCCGGGGCCTCACGCCAGGCAGCGCAGGCGTGGTGCGTGTGGGCGACTACAACAACGACGGCTTTCTCGATCTGCTGACGGCACCACGAGGCGGTCGGGGGCTGGTGCTGCACTTGAACGACGGAGACGGCGGGTTCGCGGTGGACGAGCGCCCGACGGTACTGTTGGAAGGTGCCGCGACGCTCATCATTCACGACGCGGCCCTGGTGGACTTCGACAACGACGGATGGCTCGATGTCGTGCTGGTCGGAGAGTCCGAAGACGGCGGGGCAGGGGCCATTCGCCTCTTCAGAAACTCCTCGGCAGGTCGATTCGACGACCTCTCCAGCCTCGTGCAAGGCGAGTTGCCTGCATTGCGTCGACTGGAGTTCGCCGACTTTGGCGATGACGGCGACCTCGACCTGTTCGTATCAGCCGTCGATGGCTCGGTGCGACTGATCCGCAACGATGGCGGCAATGCGAACCGGTACCTCAAAATGCAGCTCGTCGGCCTATCGACGGGCAGTGGCAAGAACAACCACTTCGGGATCGGCGCGAAGATCGAGGTGCGCGCGGGCGGCCTGTACCAGACCCGAGTGGTTACGGGTCCCGAGATCCATATCGGTCTGGGCCAGCACAGCCGAGCCGACGTGGTCCGTGTTCGCTGGACCAACGGAGTCCCGCAGAACCTGTTCTATCCCAACGCGAATCAGTCGATGATCGAGGAGCAGATTCTGAAAGGCTCTTGCCCCTTCTTGTACACGTGGAATGGAGAGCGCTTCGAGTTTTTGACCGATCTCATGTGGAAGAGCGCACTGGGCATGCCCATGGGTCTCATGGCTCAGGGCGGGACGGCGTACGCGCCGCCTGCCGCGTCTCAGGGCTTCGTGAAGATTCCTGGACACGCTTTGCAGCCGCGCGACGGAGCATACGAGCTCCAGATCACGGGTGAGCTGTGGGAGGTCTTCTACATCGACGAGGTGGAGCTCGTCGTCGTGGACCATCCGGATTCGGTGGACGTCTTCGTGGACGAGCGCTTCGTATTCCCGGAACCGAACCCGCCGCTCGTGCTTCACCAGGTAGCCGAGCAACGAACGCCGCTCTCGGCGGTCGATGGGCACGGGACCGATGTGTTGCCTCGGCTGCTGCACGCGGACGACCGGTACGTGGACGAATTCCTGCCAGATCGCTACCAGGGCGTGAGCGCGCTGCACGATCTCGTGCTCGACCTCGGGGCATTCGCGGTGGATGCGCCTGTCGAGCTGTACCTGCGTGGCTGGATCTTCCCGACCGACGCCAGCATCAACGTGGCGCTCTCACAGTCCGAGACGCTGGGCACGATCATGCCGTACCTCGAGGTCATCGACGTCTCCGGAGCGTGGGTGACCGCAGTCGAAGCGTTGAGTTTCCCAGCGGGGAAGAACAAGGTCGTCGTTCAGGATCTATCTGGGCTCTTTCGCAGCGAAGACCATCGCGTGCGCATCCGAACCAACATGAACATCTACTGGGACCACGCGTTCTTCACCGTCGGAGCGGTAACAGCCCCCATCGAGGTCACTACTCTGCAGCCCGTCGCGGCCGACTTTCACTATCGTGGCTTTTCCGAGCTATACCGGAAGGGGGGGCGGTTCGGCCCCCATTGGTTCGACTATGCAAGCGTGTCCATGCAGTCACCGTGGCGGCCGATCGTGGGTGCGTACACTCGCTACGGCTCGGTGCTCGACTTGGTAAGCGAGTCGGACGATATCTACCCGATCATGGGTCCGGGTGACGAGATCACGCTTCGCTTCGATGCTGCCAAGGCTCCGCCGCTCCCCGAAGGGTGGACCCGGGATTTCATGATCTATTCGGACGGATGGATCAAGGACGCGGACTTGAATACCGCGGACGGATGGAGGGTGGAGCCGCTGCCCTTCCACGCGATGTCCGAGTATCCTTATGGTCCGAGTGAGGTATACCCGCATCCCGACATCGTGCGGCGGTACCATACTCGGGCGCCGACGCCCATGGCGGTTCTGGGTGGCGGGAGCCGCTAGCGGTTCGCCCGCACGACCGTGATGCCCAGCTGATCGTTCGTGACGTCCACGCGCTGCACAACCCCATCTGGCCAGCGCACTTCGATGCCTTCCGGTTCCGTTCGTAGGCCCAGCACCGCCACCGGATCGTCGACGGACCAATAACCCGAGCCGAGCCGCAGCTCCCGTGCGGGTCCGAGTCCGTCCGCATAAACCACACGCACGGTGGCTCCGATGCCGTGTGGATTAGCCGCGCCGCCTCGCAGGCGGACCCGGATTCCGCGGCGGCCGCGGCGGTTGTGAAGCAGCACGGTCTGCCCATTGTTCTGTCCGATCGCGAGGTCGATACGCCCGTCGCCGTCGTAGTCCGCGAGTGCGGCTCCGCGCTGATCTCCTCTCAGGTTTATGCCGGACTGCGAGGGGGTTTGGGGCACGAATTCGCCCGACCCATCCCCTAGCAGCAGCAGTCCTCGACCGGCATCGAAGCGCTCGGCTCCGAGTGTGTTGGGGAAGAAGTTCTGGGTGAGCATCAGGTCCTCGTGCCCGTCCCCGTCGAAGTCCGCGACCGAGGGATGGAAAGCAGGCGCGAGTTGGGTCGCGGCCGGCAGCACGCGCGGCTCGAAACGATCCCCGCGGTTCAGGAAAATCATGTGCTGAAGCGTGGTGATCTCCGACACCTGCCCGCTGCTTATCGCGGGTCCTAACACCTGGGCAAGGGAAGCGTCGGCATAAGCATCGTACGTGGTCGTGGTCTGCCGCCGTACATAGGGCAGTCCGCTCGAAAGACGCCCGAAGCTGGTGAGCGGGGCAACTGATCCAATCCGGTCGTCCCGTGCAGCCAGAAGGAAGTCGAGCTGACCGTTCCGGTCGAAGTCACCCCAGTAGCCGAGCAGCGGCCGGTCCGTGCGAGCCTCGAGACCGATGTTGCGGCCCCAGGACGTAAGCACCAGGTCCATGCGGCCGTCGCCGTCCAGGTCGCCGGCCGTAACGCCGTTCCACCAGCTCAGATATGGAGAGAGGCCCCACGACCGCGTACTCTCGGTGAAGCCGCCGCGGTTGTTGATGAAAAGACGCGGTGGACCCCAGTCCGTGGCGACCACCAGGTCGGGGTCGCCGTCGCCGTCGATGTCCGTGAAGGTCACACCCGATACGAGTCCCACTCGCGAAAACGGCGCTGACGCGGCGGAGTCGTACACGAGACTGCCGTCCTGTTGGCGCCTGAAGAGCCGTGACGTGGGAGGCAGCGGGTAGGCACCCGCGTAGACACGCCCGCCGACGAATACGTCGAGGTCTCCGTCTCCGTCCACATCAGCCGACGCCAGAGCGCCTGTGGACGAGCCGTCCGACGAAAGCGCAGGCACGCCCATCCCGGGGCCGCCCGGGCCGAGTCGGATCGAGACAGCCGTCGGCACTTCGACAGCGGCCGTGGGAGACGGGGCCTCGTAGTTGGCGACTCCCGCCAACAGGGAACGCCCGTCTGGCTCGGGAAGCAGCGTGGTCACGTCATACTCGAGCACGGGTCCGGCGACTGCCCTGCGCAGCGTACCGTTCTGGTTCTCGAAGTACGCCACAGCGCCGCCCGCACCTGCGCCGACTACCAGGTCCGGGTCGCCGTCGCCATCGCTGTCCGTCCAAGTGATTCCGGGACCGAGTCGGCTCAGCTCGCGGGGGATAAGAGGCTGCGCGACAGTGACGTTGAAGGGCCGATCGGCGTGCGTGTGCGCGAGTGCCGCGCGCAGGTCCTCGAAGAGCGGGCCCTCGGTGGCTTGGGGTGACCCTGTCGGAGCCGGGCCTGCCCCCTGGTTCAATACTTCCGTGATCTCGTAGAGGCGATTTGGTTCGGCCTCCACCACGGTTCGTGCCCCGGACCGCCAGGTGACTTCGATCGTTAGCGAGGAAGCCGAGCCCGTGGCGAAGCTCTGCAGACCGTCGGAGTGAGAGAGGTAGAGTCCGCCGGCGCCCACTTCGCGTACCTGGTCGACGGGGCCGCCCGAGACGAGGATCTTCGCGCCCACCGCGCCCGTGTTGGGTGCCAAGCCCACGAGCTTCACGGCGAGTCGGGCCGCCTCGGAGTCATTGCGTAGCACGAGGGCAGGATCGCCCAGACGATTGACCACGACGTCAAGGTCGCCGTCGCCGTCCAGATCTGCGGTCGCCAGGCCGTGGGAGATGTCTTCTCCTCGGTCCAATCCCCATGCGCCTTCCACGAGTTCGAAGGTCCCGTCCCCCAAGTTGCGAAACGCTCGGTTGGGTAGTCTGAGCGCGGGGAAGAGGTTCATCGCATCTTTCCACTCGGCGCCAGCCTGGGTGCGCCGCAGACGCTCCCCCGTGTCTGCGTCCATTGCGTTCCAGGGGTGGCCTGTCGCAATCAGTAAGTCCTGATGACCATCGAGGTCGACGTCCACGAATTCCGCACCCCAGGACCAACCGGAGGCGTCGAGGCCAGCCTGTTGCGCCGCCTCCGTCCAGGCGCCGTCATCGTTTCCAAGCAAGAGCGTGTTTCGGTTCACCTGCATCGTGACCTCGACGGAGCCGGGTGGCGGCCGGACTTCCATCAAGGTCGAGACCTGCGTTTTCCTGAGCCGGCTCGAGAGCGGGAGCATGTCCGCCACGAAGATATCGGTGGTACCGTTGGCGTCGACGTCGGCGAAGGCGATGGACATCGAAGCATGACTCGTTTTTCGCAGCGCCCCCGCACCGGTCAGCCGGAAGGTTCCTGCCCCGTCGTTGATCCACAGTTGGTCCGGACTCTCGAAGTCGTTGGCGACGTAGAGGTCCGGCGCGCCGTCGCCGTTGAGGTCGCGGAAGCGCGCGGCCAGTCCCCACTCCTGCGCCTCTACCTCCAGCGGCTCACCTTCAGCGTCGAGGAATCGACTCCCTGAAATGGGCTCTCGCTGAAAGGCACCGGTGCCGTCGTTTAGGTAGAGGTCGTCGGCTTGGCCGAATTCCCAGCTCAATACGCCCTCAGCGTCCTCGATGACACGGTAGTACTCCCGATACATCTCGTTCACGACCCACTCTCCGTCGCGCCGCTCGAGCACCGGCGTCTCCCGTCGATCCGCGGAAGAGAAGACGTCGGCGGCGCGATCGAGGCGGTAGTTGGCGGCGTACAGATCCAGATCTCCATCTCCATCGATGTCGGCCAAGGTCATCGTGCTACCAGCGCGCGAAGTCTCGAAACCGGACTCCAGCGAGCGATCGGTGAACACGCCCAGGCCGTCGTTCTCGAGCAGCGTGACGGGCGCGCCCATCGAGGAGACGAGCAGGTCCAGGTCACCGTCTCCGTCGATATCGACCAGCGCGGAGCCGCTGGGCCGGCGGTCACCGAAGTTCACTCCGGCGGCATCGCTGGCGTCCTCGAATCGCATGCCGCCCCGATTCAAGAAGAGGCCGTTGGCGCCACGCGTATTGACGAGGAAGATGTCTACGCGACCATCGCCGTCGACGTCGCCGAGGGAGACTCCCCCGCCGTTGGCCAGATGCTGGTTGCGCGTCACCATCTCGGCGCTTGGGTCATTCGTGAAATCGACGCCGGTTTGTCGCGCGCCGAGAGCCGTGAAGCCGGCAGCTTCCGTTCCGCTCACATTCAGCTGGTGCCAGCGGAGGGGCGACTCTCCGATCCACTCAGGCGGCGCGTCACCGCAGCTCACGAGCAGCAGTGCCGCCACACATGGGGCGAGCGGCATCCACGGAACAGCGAAGCGTGTCAGGGCTCTTGGCGTCGTCACGTTTTGGCGGCAGCGGGCGGTCAGGACCCGGGAAAGGAGGAAGTCGGCGCCGCGAACCGCAACCCTGGGGAGTTCATCGGAGGAGGGTGAGCCACCTTGCCGGTTCGCGGGCAGTCATGTTTCGTCCGATACTTCGTACGCAGGGTAGCGTGACTTTACCGACTGGGATTTCAAGCGACAGCCTGTGCTCTCGAAACGTCTGACGACATCTCCTGGACTGCGCTCACAGTCCTGCGCAACGCGCTGGTGTGTGCCGGTGCTCGTAGCGTGTGCCCTCTCCGCATGCGACTCAGGCCTGAACCCCAACCCTTCGGACGGGTCTCCTCCCGGTTTGGACGTCATCGAGCCGTTCCCGATCGACCGGGGCGACGACGGCATTCAGACGCCGGGCAAGTACAAGGGGCTGTGGCTCAGGCTCGTAGACAATGGTTCGCCGGTCGTGACTCCGGTCGACGGTAGGATCGTCGTCATATGCGTCGGCATGAGCAACGCTCGCTCGGAGTGCGGAGACTTCACCGCGCGCATCAACTCCCACTGGATCTTCGACGTCTCGTTCCAGGTGCTGGTCCTGAACTGTGGGAGGGTCGGGCACGCCATCGAACATTGGATCGACCCCGAGTACGACTTCCTCTGGGAGGAATGCTTGCTGGGGCTGAGGCTCCTCCATGGCCTGCGGCCGGACCAGGTTCGTGTCATCTATCACAAGGCGGCCAACGAGTTTACGACGCGTGAGGACGGAACGGTTCTCCCGGAGTACCCAAGCGCCGGGTCCGACTACGATGCGTTCTACAACAACCTGACCGCCTTCTCTCGTCGCGTGCCCTCCTTCTTCTCGAACGTGCAGGCGGTATACACGTCATCCCGGAGTTACGGCGGTTTTTCGTCCGACCCAGGGCACGCCGAGCCGCTGAGCTACGAGGAGGGGCACGCATTGAACGCCTGGCTTGCTGACAATCCGGCTCGGGACGGAATATGGTACGGATGGGGCGCCTACCTGTGGGCTCCGCCTTGTCCGACCGGTGAGATCAACGGCGGTGGTGTTTGCTATCAGCGTAAGGACTACGAAGACGACGGCGTGGGCGTGACCGGCACCGGAGCTGGCAAGGTAGCCTTCTTGATGCACTTCCGCCTGATGCGCGAGGACTGGTACCGGAGGCGCTAGTTGCCGGCGAAGCCTTGCAGCATGCGGCGCACGACGGACGCCGGGTCTGAGGCGCTCATTACTGCGTTGACCACCGCGACGCCCGCAGCCCCGGTTCGCGCGACGTCGCGGACTCTCTCGACGGTGACTCCACCGATTCCCACCACGGGTACCGGCACTGCTTCGACCACTCGGCGAAGTCCTTCCACGCCGATGACCTGCCCGGCGTCGGGCTTGGTCGAGGTTGGAAAGACCGTCCCGCACCCGATGTAGTCGGCACCCTCCGAGGCCGCTTGCAACGCAACCCGTGGCTCGTCGGCTGATCGCCCGATCAGGAATCCTTTCGGAGCCGCGGCGCGGACTGCAGCGACGGGCAGATCGTCGGGACCCAGGTGCACCCCGTCCGCATCAAGGGTGAGCGCTACGTCGAGCCGGTCGTTGACGAAGAACAACGCGCCGGCCTGTCTCAGCAGAGGGGCCAATCGTGCGCCGGCGGCCACGAGCTCCGATGCGGCGTCACCCTTATTGCGCAGCTGAATCGCCCTCGCGCCGCCGGCCAGCGCGGCTTGCACGACCTCTACCAGGGACCGGGGTGCGGCTAGTCCGGCCTCCACGACCACCATCACACGAAGCGCCTCGTGCAGCGAGATCGAGTCGGTCGTCCGCGTCAAGATGGCTGCGTGTCGGTTACCGAGGGTCGGGGCTGGATCCGTCTGACCCGTCGATCCCCGCCGCCAGTCGATCCCACGCGCGTCTCGCGTCGGCCTTGGCCCGGTTGTGCTCCGCGAGGGTGCGGGTGAAGTGGTGTGAGCCGTCTGGGCGAGCGACGAAGTACATGAAGTCCTCTTGGGTGGGGTGGAGCGCCGCGTCGATCGCGGCCTCACCCGGTGCTCCGATCGGCCCGGGCGGGAGACCTCGCTGGCTGTACGTGTTGTACGGGCTGTCCGCGACCGAATCGATCGCTGCGTAGAGGAGTCGTGAGCGTGGGCCTCCCAGGGCGTAGAGCACAGTAGGGTCGGCCTGCAGTAGCCACCCGTCACGCAGGCGGTTGTGGTAGACCGCAGAGATGCTGGGCATCTCTGTCACTTCGCGGGCCTCTGCTTGCACGATGGACGCCAGCGTCACGAGCTGGGCCTCGGACATCTCGAGCTCCGCGAGGCGGGAACGGCGGTCCTCGGTCCAGACCACTTGGTAGCGTTCCACCATTGCGTTGAGCACGGATTCCACGGGAACGCCCGGAGCGAAGCGGTACGTATCCGGGAAGAGGTAGCCTTCTACCCCTGGCCCGGGGACTCCTAGTCGTCGCTCGATGCCAGGGGCCTCCATGAGCGCGACGACGGAGTCGACTGCCGTGCCTGTGATCTGCGCGATGCGCGGCGCCATCTGGCGCAGGCGAAAGCCCTCCGGAATCGTCATGAGTCGTGTGAGGACCGTACCCAGTGTCAGGTGCTCGAGTGCTTCATCCCACGAGCTGGACGTTCGCAGCTCGTACATGCCCGACTTGACGCGCCGGTCGTCCCCGCGCAAGCGGGCGTAGAGCCCGAATATGCGCTGGGACCGGATTACGCCGCGTGCGGCAAGCGTGTCAGCGACCTCGGAGAGTATCGCCCCCGGTGGCACGGTGATCTGCACCGGCTCGCGTGGTCCTCCTCCTCCGGCGCCCAGCACGAATACAACAAACACGACGGCCGAAGCTGCGACCAAGACACCAGCAGCGGCGACTCTCTTCAGATTCATGACGATACAGTCCGCCGGTCGAGCCAGGCCTGCAAGATCAGCTGGGCGGCCGCAGCGTCGATGCGGCGCTTGTCCTCGCGCTTGCGTTTAGGTAGGCCCAACGCCCGCACGGCGCGTTCAGCGGCAACCGATGTCAGGCGCTCGTCCACGAATGACACCTCCACCGAAAGGCGTCCGGCGAGTCGCTCCCCGACTGAGCGCACCTCGGCGCACCACTCGTTCTCGCTTCCGTCGAGGCCGAGGGGTAGGCCGACGACGAGGTGTTCCACGTTCCCCTCCCGAGCGATGGCTTCGAGCTTCGTGATCGGAGGCCGCTTGCCTGCTCGCCGCACCAGCGTTTCGAGCGGAGACGCGATCGTGCCGGTCGGGTCACTCAAAGCCAGGCCGATCCTCCTCAGGCCATAGTCGATTCCAAGCGCACGCACTCAGTGTCCCGTCCCAGAAGTTCGCCGGCATTCGGGCGCCGATGCATCCACCCTGGCTGCGTTGCTCCTCCTCAAAATAGCCCTGCTATTCCTCGTCGTCGCGCCTTGCCAGGGCGGCGCGCCTCGGCACCCTCGGTGCCCGCCGAACTTCTGGGAAGGGACACGTGGCTACAACGCGGCGAGTGCGCCTTCCAGATTGGTCCCATCGAGCAATCGGCCATACAGGTCGTGGATCGCGACTTCGGATCCGAAGGCGAAGCAACATTGCTCGTCGCCTCGCGCGCGGCAGTCGACTTCCAAAACCGCCACTGGGCCTCCCGCCAGCTCGGAGAGCAGGCCCGACAAGAACCCCGTGCTGAAGCAGCAACTTGCTTCCGAGTCGTCCGCATCGGGTGAAGCCTCGGCCCAGTCTGGACTTGAGAGCAAGGCGATCCCGGAGTGATCACCGCTTTGCCGGAGGGTTCCCCAGCCTCTCCGGGAAAAGAACTCCGAGAGCCTGACCCAGAAGGCCGACTGCCCCATGCTGCCGACTTCGCCTCCCACCGCGAAGGCGGCTGCGGCCTCCGACCCGGCTTGGTAGCCGGCGTGGTGAAGTGCGTGAATTGTTGGCAGCGCCCCTGCCTCTTTCGCTAGCTCGGTGCGGAGCGTAACGAAGATCGAAACCGGAACCGCGATTTCCCGAGGCGTCGTGGCCGGTGCGTCCATCGTCCTCCCGTCTCGTTGCCGGTACGTGGAAAGGCTAATATACAACAACGATACGCGTGCGCTGACCGGAGGGGGACCGTGGAATACGATCACGAGACGCAGGTTATCAACTTCATTTCAGGGCTGCTGCTCGGAGCAGTCATTGGCGCCGGCGTAGCTTTGCTCACGGCTCCGCAGTTGGGTCACCGCACGCGCCGACGCATCAAGAAGACTGCCCTCACCATCCGCGACTCCGCGACCGACCGTTGGGACGACCTCGCCGACGAAGTGAAAGGCAAGGTCGATGACGCGATCGATGGGGCCAGGAAGCGCTTCGCGAGCTAGGGCGCCTGAACACTAGCGGGGTGATCGGAATGGGCTGGAGGCGCCGTTGATGATCCCGAGCAGGGTCATCGAACAGAAGCGCGACGGCGGTGCCATAGACGGAAAAGCCCTCGCGGCTTTCCTTGCGGCGTACCTCGAAGGCTCGGTCCCCGACTACCAGATGGCCGCCTTCTTGATGGCCGCATTCCATCAGGGCCTCGACGCCGAAGAAACCGAGGCCTTCGTTCACAGCATGCTTCACTCGGGGACCGTGCTGGACCTGGGTCACCTGCCCGGCCCCCGCATCGACAAGCACTCCACGGGCGGAGTCGGCGATAAGGTCTCCATAGCACTCGCTCCGCTGGTCGCCGCGTTGGGCATCTATGTGCCCATGATGTCCGGGCGCGGTTTGGCACATACCGGTGGTACGCTGGACAAGCTCGAGGCGATTCCGGGATTCCGAACCGACCTATCGCTGGACGAATTTCAGCGTGTCCTCGGGGAAGTCGGTTGTGCGATGATCGGGCAGACTGCGGAGATCGCTCCGCTGGACGGGCGTTTGTACGCGCTGCGCGATGTCACCGCGACCGTACCCATCCGCCCGCTGATCGCCGCCAGTATCATGAGCAAGAAACTCGCGGAAGGGCTCACCGGGCTGGTGCTCGACGTCAAGGTCGGCACCGGGGCATTCATTCCCGAGGAGCATCGTGCGATCGAGCTGGCGCAGACGATGGTCGAGATCGGTGTCGGGCGCGGTCTACCTACCGTGGCGTTGCTTACCGCGATGGATCGACCACTCGGCTACGCCATCGGCAATGCTTTGGAGACCGCCGAGGCGATCCTGTGCCTGAGCGGAGAGGGCCCGGAGGACTTGCGCGTGATCGTGCAACTCCAGGCCGTCGAGATGCTGCGGCTCGCGGAGCCCGGGCTTGCCGAGCAGGCAGCCGTCTCACGTGTCGAAGCGGCTCTCGACTCGGGCGCTGCGCTCGCACGGTTGGCTCGCCTCGTGGAGGCGCAGGGCGGAGATACTGGTGTGATCGATTCTCCGGAGCGACTCGTGACGGCCCCTGAGAGGCTCGACGTGGTTGCGGCGGGCGCAGGCACCGTTCTGGCGGTGGCGCCCAAGATGCTGGGGCAGGGAGTCGTGGCGCTCGGCGGAGGGCGCCGCAACATGGATCAGAAACCGGACCTGAGCGTCGGTTTCCAGATGCACGTGCAGCCGGGTGACGAGGTGTCGGCGGGGGACCTGCTCGCGACCGTGCACGCCAGGGACGCCGAGGGTGCCAACACGGGCGAGCATGTGGTGCGCCGTGCAGTGACCGTGGGCGACGTCGAGCAAGCCCCCGAGCTCCGCCAGCTCGTCTCTCACCGGGTCGACGAGCGCGGGGTGGTCCCTCTCTAGATCTGGTGGCTAACGGGCCTCTGCACTAGCGGCCGCCTCGCGGAACCCTGAAGCGCCTATCCGATCGGTCGCAGAACTCGGTCGGCGCCGTGCCTGGGATGTAGTACTCGAGGTACTGGTCTTCTTCGGCGCACCAGCGCGAAGCGAGCTTTCCGGTCTTTCGATCCACCAGGACGGTGTGCAGTCCTGGAGGCAGGGGGATACGGTCCGGCATCGGTAGCAAGGGACGCTGAGCGGCGACTCCGTTGTCTTCGTCGCCGTCGACGCCCACGTACACGCGACGCATGAAGGCACCCCAGACCGGTGCGACTAGCCCGCCTCCTGTCGCCTGGCGCCTGCCCGGCCCCACCTCGAAGATCGGGACGGGGGAGTCCATGCCGAACCACACGGTTGCGACCAAGCTCGGCGTGAAGCCGTTGAACCAAACGTCGGTGCCGTCGTTGGTCGTGCCGGTCTTGCCACCCGCTTGCACCGAGAAAGGAAGGCCGGCCCGGCGGACGTTGGCGCCAGTTCCGCGCGTCACCACGTCTTCGAGCATCGACACCATGATGCGCGTGACGAGGCTGTCGAGCACCTGTGTCCGCTCCGGCTGGGGCTCCCAGAGTAGGTTCCCCTGAGAGTCCTCTACACGGATGATGGGGAAGGGACGGACCTTGGTGCCCAGGCTCGGGAATGTCGAGTACGCTTCAGCAACCTCGAGCACCTTGACCTCGGCGGCACCGATCGTGGTCGATGGGAACCGCTCGATCTCGGTCCGAATGCCCATGCGGTGCGCGGTCTGCGCTACGGTCTCAATGCCTACTTCTTCCCAGCCGAGCTTGATCGCGATCATGTTCGTCGACGTGACCAGCCCCTCTCGGATCGTCATCGGCCCCTTGAAGTCGTTGCCGAAGTTCGCGGGACGCCAGTCTTCGCCGCTCACCTGGGGGTACACAACTGGGGAGTCGACGATGACGAACGACGCCGGGATCCCGCTCGCGATCGCCGACGTGTATACGAACGGCTTGAAAGAGGAGCCCGCCTGGCGTTCCGCTTGACGAGCCCGGTCGAAGTTGGACTGGTCGAAGTCCCGCCCTCCGATCATCGCTTTCACGTGCCCCGTGACGGGATCGAGCGCTACGAACGCTCCCTGCAGGTACGGCGTGGAGCCAGGAAACTTGGCCACGGTATCGAACTCGGAATAGTGGGGGTGCTTGAAGTTGACCGTGTCTCCCTCGATGGCCGCCCACCCCTCCTCCATCGATGCTCGTGCCGCTCGCTGTATGTCGATGTCGAGCGTTGTGAAGATGCGCAGGCCTCTCCGGTAGATCTCGGCACCGAAGCGATCGTCCAGGATCTGACGGACCCACTCTTCGAAGTAGGGTGCCACCGACGTGACGTTCCCCGTCGGTGCCGTCTCGGGTAACGGGAAGCGCTTCCAGCGCTCGGCCTCGTCGACGGTGAGGTAGCCCTGTGCTGCCATGCGCGTCAGGACCAGGTCGCGACGATTCTTCGCGCGCTCCGGATGTCGGAATGGGTCGTACCACGCGGGCACATTCAGGATCGCCGCCAGTAGTGCCGCCTCGGCCACGTTCACGTCGGTGACATTCTTGCCGAGATAGGCCCGCGCTGCGTTTTGGAAGCCATACCCGCGGCCCATGTAGATTTCGTTCAGATAAGCTTCCAGGATCTGGTCTTTGGTATACGAGCGCTCGAGGTCGCGTGCGACCTGAACTTCCTTGACTTTCCGCACCATTCGGCGTTCGAAGCCGATTTCGTCGAAGAGATTGCGCGCGAGCTGCTGCGTGATGGTCGAGCCGCCCCCGAGGTTGCGGAACGTGAGTACGCCGAATACAGCACGCGCGATTCCGATGGGATCGAACCCGTTGTGCTCGTAGAAGCGCTTGTCCTCGATCGCGACGACGGCATGGGGGACATAGTCCGGCATGGCGTGGATCGACACCGGCGAGCGGCGCTCAAACCCGATTTCGTGAATCTGACGGCCGTCGAAGGAGAACAGCTTGCTCGTCTGCTCGTGCTCGAAGGTTCGGATCTGCGCGATGGAGGGGCAGCCGTCGCCGGAGCAGATGTTCTGCCAGGAGCCCCATACTCCGCCGATCGCGCCCGCGACCAGGAAGACGCTGCCCAGCAGGTAAGCCCGGGGGTGCCAGAACCTACTGAGGAGGGCGCGTAGGCCCCGTTCCGGCTCGCTATCGGTGTCCGGCCTTGCTCTCGTCATCAGTGCGGCTTCCGTCGGGAAGGAGTGTCTGTCCGGTACCGATGCAAGCGGAATGCCAGCGCGTCCGCCCCATGAAGCTAGTGCAAGCTCGGCTTACGCCTCAAACACGATCGTGGCTAAAGGGTGCCGAACGACGAAAGCTCTCGTAACCCAGCGACGATTGCTGCTTGACATTGGCCATGCTGGCGTCGCAGTTTATGGTCGCCAGGAGATTTCTGGTCAGGAGGAAGGCTCCTTAGGGTGGCGGGTGAGGTGGTGTGAGGGGGGAGTCCCATATTGTCCGTGCTACTCGGAGTTGAGCTTTTGAAGCGTTTTCCGTTCGAAACTCTCCGACAAACTGTTGTAAGTGATCGAACCGTTGGCCGATCAGGCCAAGGGATCGTTTCCATATTGGTGTTCCAGCCCACGAGGGCTAGGACGCTCGTTCGCGCGCGTGGGGGACGACCATACCTACGCGCTCTTCCCAACCCCCGCGGAGGCACCCGATGAAATTTTGGGGTAAGTGCATTCCGATTTTGGCAGGGGCAGCGCTGGTTTTTGCTGTCTCGGCCGCGCCCGTTCTGGCGCAGGCGACCGGTACCATCACCGGTACAGTCGCCGACCAGGAGACCGGGCAGACTCTAGAATCGGCCCAGGTTTACATTACCGCCCTCAATATTGGCGGACTGTCGAACAACCAGGGCCGGTTCCTCATTCTCAACGTGCCGACCGGTTCGCACGAGCTAACTACCGAGATCATCGGCTACACGTCAGGCACCCAGACCATCGTGGTGACCGCGGGTCAGACAACCATCATAGAGGTGGGACTTAGGGGCACGGCCCTGCGTCTGCAGGAGCTGATCGTGACCGGCGTGGCGGGTTCGACTCCTCGCATCAAGCTGCCGTTCACGGTGGAGCACCTGGACTTCTCGGACATGCCGATACCGGCGCCGTCCGCCGACGGACTTCTCCAGGCCCAAGTCGCTGGTGTGAAAGTACAGAGCGGCAGCGGCAAGCCGGGTGACGCGGCGCAGATCATGCTGCGTGGCCCGACGAGCATCAGCAAGAGTAACTCGCCGCTCGTCATCATCGACGGCGTGATCACGGACAACACGATGGCCGACATCGACGCACTCGACGTCGAGTCGGTAGAAATCGTGAAGGGCGCAGCCGCTGCCTCACTCTACGGCTCGCGTGCATCGAACGGCGTGATCAACATCAGGACGCGCCGCGGCGCGGGCCTGCGAGTCGATCAGTCGCGCATGACCGTGCGCAACGAGTACGGCAAGTCCGACCTCGTCAACGCGGTCGCGCTGACGAAGTACCACCCCTACGCGCTCGACGCGCAGGGTAACTTCATCGACTCAGACGGCAATTTCGTAGACTACAACGACCCGTACAACAGCGGCGATCCCATGCTCGCTGATGGCGGCACGCCTGATACGGCCTTCCAGGACAACGCGTATCCGGGCAAGCTCTACGATCAGATCGATCTGTTTTTCAATCCCGGTGACGCGTACGTCAACTACATCGCGGTCGAAGGCCGCTCGGGTAACACGAACTACCGCGCGTCGTTCTCGAACAGCGCAGAGCAGGGGGTCATGGCGGGGAACGACGGCTTTGACCGTCGCACGTTCCGCGTCAACCTGGATCACCAGGTACGCGACAACTTCAGCATCTCGTTGAACACGTACTACGCGAAGTCCCATCAGGACGAAGTCACCGGCAGCGTCTTCTACAGCCTGACGTTCATGGGCCCGCACATTAATCTCGCCGCGCGGAACCCGGACGACATGGAGTGCAAGCTCGCCGAGAAGATGGGCGGCTGCCTCTTCATCAACCCCGACCCGCACGCTAATACGGGGAACCCGCTGTACAGCATCGAGAACCGGGACTACAACGACGACCGTCAGCGCTTCATGGCTGCGGTGGACGCGCGCTGGTCCCCAGCCTCGTGGTTCGACCTCGAAGCCAACTACAGCGTCGACCGGTACGACTTCCACCGGCTCAACATCATTCCGTTGAACTACGCGCAGACACAGTTGGGGCCGGGTCAGCCGATCACTCGTGACCCAGGTTCGCTGCACCGTTACAACAGCCTCAGCAACGACATCAATGCGTCGATCACGGCTTCGTTCAACCGTGCCTTCGGTGACCTCACCACGCGCACCAAGATGCGGTACCTGCTCGAGGATCAGCACGGCGAGAACTACAGCGTCACGGGTCAGAACTTCACCGTCGGCAACGTCTTTGTTCTGGACAACACGGAACCCGGTCAGACGACGGCTTCGTCGAGCCTGAGCGACATCATTGCGCAGGGTTACTTCTTCATCAGCTCACTCGACTATCAGGGCAAGTACATGGGTGACTTCCTGGTTCGCCGCGACGGCAGCTCGCTGTTCGGCCCCAAGGAGCGCTGGCAGACGTACTTCCGTGCTTCCGCTGCGTGGCGCATAGCGCAGGAAAGCTGGTGGCCCATCGACTTTATGGACGAGTTCAAGCTGCGCTACTCGGTCGGGACGGCCGGCGGTCGTCCGAGTTTCTCCAACCAGTACGAGACCTACAGCGTTTCGGGCGGCATCATCTCGCCGAACACGCTAGGCAACACCCAGCTCAAGCCTGAGCTGTCCACCGAGCAGGAGTTTGGTTTGGAGATGTTGTTGTACGGCAAATTCATGATCACAACTGCGTACGTCGAGAACAAGATCGAAGATCAACTGATCAACGTGCCGCTACCGGGTTACGCAGGCTTCCGGAGCCAGTGGCAGAATGCCGGTACGCTCGAGAGCACCACGTGGGAAGGCTCGATCGAAGCCGCGATCATCGACAGTCCGAACATGGGTTGGTCGTCGCGCATCAACTACGACCGTACCAGGCAGGAAATCACGTACCTCAACCGACCGGCATATCGCCGCGGCTCGACCTACGTCCGTGAGGGTGAGGCGCTGGGCACGTTCTACGGCGATCGCTGGTCCCGGAGTTGCGCCGACCTGGCCGCGGGCACCGACTGCTCGATGTTCCAGGCCAACGACGATGGATACATGGTCTACGTCGGTGCCGGCAACAGCTACACCGACGGCATCGCCAAGGGTCTCTGGGGCACGTCGGGCGCAAACGGCGAGAAGTGGGGCCGGCCCATCAAGATGAAGGACCCGGACACGGGAAGCCCCTTCTTGTTCCTCGGCACAGCGGTTCCGGACTTCAACCTGAACTGGTCGAACACGATCCGCCGTGGCAACCTGCAGCTCAACGTGCTGTTCGACGGTGAGTTCGGTGCAGACAAGTACAACGCCACACGTCAGTGGGCCGCGCGCGACTGGCGCAGCGGTGAGACGGATCAGTACGGCAAGGAAGATGGTCTCAAGAAGCCTGTGGCTTACTACTCGGACCTCTACAACATCTTCGCCGACAACGACCACTACGTAGAAGACGGCACCTACATCAAGCTGCGCGAGCTCGGACTGCGCTACACGCTGGACAGCGAGCTGCTTGAGCGTCTTGGTGGTGGTGGCATGGGCCTCGAGTCCATGGCCGTTTCCATCACGGGTCGTAACATCTTCACTTGGACCGATTACCAGGGCTACGATCCCGAGGTCGGTGGCATCATCGGCACCGAGGATTACTACCAATACCCGAACTTCCGTATGCTTACGGCGGTTCTCGAACTAGTTTTCTAGGAGACCGACATGAAGCTGTCTAAACTTCTTGCTGTGGTAGTGATCGCAGTAAGCGCAGCGGCATGCGGTGACCTTGAGGTGGTCAACCTCAACGATCCGGACCGCGAGCGTGCGATCTCCACCCCCACCGACGTAGAGGCCCTCATCGCCGGCTCGTTCTCGAGTTGGTGGGGATCGGGGCACTACAGTCGCATCTTCATCCCGATGACCACCATGGCCGACGCATGGTCGTCGTCATGGGGCAACTTCGGGATGCGCGAGATGGGTTCTGAGCCCAGAGAGGGCTGGAACAACGATCCGTCGGCTACATATGCATCGTCGTTGTACAATGTGTGGCGCGACAGTTACAAGGCGCTGTCTGGTGTTCGGGACGGCGTTCTCGCGGTCCAGGGCGGTGTTGCGTTAGGCGTAGACGGTGCCGACAACGCCCGCGCGCTAGCGTTCGCTTCGTTCGTTCAAGGCATGGCGCTTGCGCGGATCGCCACGACGTTCGATAAGGCGTTCATCATCGACGAGAATACTTCTCTCGATGATCCGAATGCTCTGCCGGAACTGGCTTCGTACACGGAGGTCGCGGCGGCCGCGATCGCCAAGTTCGACGCAGCCATCTCGGGGGCGAGCTCATCGTTCACGATACCCGCGGCCTGGGTCGGTTACAACAGCTCCTGGAGCAACGGGCGTTTGGCTGAGATGGCGCACGCCTACAAAGCGAGGCTGATGATCGAGGTAGCGCGCGACGAAGCCGCGCGCGCCGCAGTGAACTGGAGCGGGGTGCTGGCCGAAGTCGCAGCCGCGGGCAACACGGACTTCGAGTTGCTCGGCGACGACACCAACTGGGCGTGGTCCCGTCTGCACTATCGTGCGGGATCCCACGAAGGTTGGGGGCGGTCGGACTATCAATGGATCGGACCCTCAGACCAGAGCGGCGAGTTCCAGGCGTGGGCCAATCTCACCAACGTCCAGTTGCGCACTCCGTTCGTTATCGACACGGACGACCGCCGCATCACGGCCGGTACTCCGACGGCGGACGGGAAATACCAGAAGTACCAAGCTGGTAACAACATGCGCGCGGAGCGTGGCACGTACCACTGGGGGAACTACGTCGACTCGCGGTGGCGTCACATACGTTTGAACAGTGGCAACGGCATCCACGGTGCGTTCCCGGCCAAGGAGCTCGACTACATCAAGGCCGAGGCTCTCTACCGGACGGGCAACATGCAGGGTGCCGCGGACCTGATCAACGTGCACCGCGTCGCCAACGGCGAGTTACCTCCGGTGACCGTAGACGGTGACCAATCGGCCCGTTGCGTGCCACGGCATCCCACGACCGGTGCTTGCCAAGACCTGTGGGAGGCGCTCAAGTACGAAAAGCGCATTGAGCTGTTCCACTACGGCGCAGGGTCGGACTTCTTCGATGATCGTGGCTGGGGAGACCTGGTAACGAACACCACGATTCAGTTCCCGGTGCCGGGCTCCGAGCTGGACCTGCTGCTGATGGAGATCTACTCCTTCGGTGGCGCGGGCAACCCGGGTGCCGCTCCTCAGAACAGGCGTGACGCGATCGACCCCGAGTCGATCCGCTGGAAGCGTGCAGCTCTCGAGGCCTACGATGAAGTGGTTCAGGCCGAGGGGAAGCATGGTCAGGTGATCAACTAGGGTCACGCTGCTGTGCAAAGCCAGTTCTAAGTTCTGAACTTGGCGGGCTGCCGCGCGTGAGCGCGGTGGCCCGCCTTTTTGCCTTGACGATCGGGTGCTGGTGGCGAATACTCGGCGTGAAGCGCGTACTTCAGGTTCTCAGGAGGGATACGATGAAGAAGCTGCAGAGGTTCTTGGTTTGCGCACCGTGCGTCATGATTCTGGCCGCGTGTGCCTCGGGCGGGACTGGGGGCCTGTCCTCTCGCTACACCCGCGACCTGGGACGACAACTCGTACCGACGCTGGAAGAGGCGGTAATGAAGGTTTGGGCCAAGGATAATTGGCACGTCCAGCGCCAGGAAAACACGCAAACGAGGGTGTACTGGGAGTCTCAGTGGCGGCCGTTCGAGCCACCCGTAGGCGCGGCTGTAACCGGTCCCACGGACGCGCGCATGCGCATCATTATCCGGGGACGCGGGATGGTCGCGGAACTGGACGGTGGACTGCAGTTCCGTGTCACCTTCGACGGCGAATACGAAGTTCGCGGTGGCGTGTCGACCGACTGGCGTCCCGCGCCTGTTCCCGATGAGGCTGAAGACGTTTTCGATCAGGTGTTCATGGACATGTCGCTCGAGATTCGTACGGGAGTGCGGCGCTAGCAGCCCGTGGTAGAAGTACAGTGGGCCGCGTTGCGGTGCCACGGCCCTAAATCCTAGGCGGGCGACGACGCCATAGCCGTCGCTACGGCTAGGAGCCCCAACGACGGAGATGGGGCCGTGCCACCGCAACCCACAAACATGCGTATCCTTTCGTTACGGTGTTGGGCGCAGGGGGGTCGCGGCCCAATAGGTCGTTTCTCCTCCTCGGACCACCGCCTTCGGCGGCGGTGCCCGAACAACTACGACTCGTCGTCGTGCCTACTTTTGAACGCGCGAGACCCCTGCGCGCGGCCCACTGTACTTCTACCGCGGGCTGTTAGAACTAACCGATGATCTCGATCTCGGTCGCCCGCGAGCGCGAGGCGCCCGAGACGAGGTCGGTGGCGTCCACCTCGAGCCGGTAGAGGCCGATTTCGAGCCCGGCGAGCCCGATGTCGAAGTGACGTTGGGCTCGCTCGTCGAAGGACTCCAACTGGATGCCGAGCGTGACGGGAGGTGGGGACGATTTCACTTCGCCCACGTCGTCCAAAGGCAGCAGTCGGAAGCGGAGATCGTACCGCGCGGTCCCCCCGGCATCTGCCGTCAAATGATAGAGCTCGAGATAGACGCGCAGCGCGTCTCCGGTCCAGATGCGGGCGCTGGGCAGCAGAGGGAAGGGGAGTGCATGCTCGAGCGCCCCTGCGTCGACAGGAGTCCCGACCGCCAGGTCGCTCACCTCGAAGACCGAAGCATCGGCGACCAGCGGCGCGTCGATATACGCGTGGCCCTGCCCGGCCAAGGTCATAGTGTCGGCGTCCATCACCGGAGAGCCGATCGCCTTTGCATACACGGTGAGGTGCACCGGCTGGGACGGGTGTCTCAGGCGAAATACCGAGACTCCTCCGACTCTCGCCGGCGCGAGCTGGGTCATGCGGCCGGCCTCCTCCATTTCCCGGTTTCGGAGGATCAGCGTGTGTTCGGTGTCCCTCAGGGGCGAGACGTAGCCCGCCCCAGCCCGATCTCCTAGGCGCAGCCTGGGCGCTGAGAGAGCTTGCACCACGATCATCGGCTGGTCCGACGGGTCCAAGACTCGTACCGGCTGGACGACCATCTCTACGGCGCGCGCGGCACCCTCGTACTCTGAACGCACTTCGATGCTTGGCACGCCTTCCGGCGCGTACCGGTCTTCCTCCGCGAAACGGTAGCTGTAGGTCTGGAGTGTGGGAGCGGTCGGAGCTTGACCGGCCCCGGCGCCGTATGCGTTCCGCCGCATCGTATAACCGTCCCAGAGCGTCGCCAATTCGTCGAAGCGGCGGCCAAAGCGTCCACCCAGGATGGCAAGGTCACGGTAGTAGAAGAGCTCGTGGTAGTATTGCACGCGAACGCCGCCGGGGCTCTTGCTGGCGGACGAGAGGTTGCGCGCGCTGGAGCTTATGAGGTCGAGCGGACCTTCGACCAACTCGAAGGGCCCGGTGCCCCATACGTTGCCAAATAGGTAGAACGTGTACTCCTCAGCGTTGAGGCCCGCGTACTTCCACAGATCGAACTGCGGGTGCGGGTCCATGCGCCGTATCACCTCTCGCGCGATCGGGTCGGCGACCCGGATCTTGAGTTCCATCTCGTTCGAACCCAGAAAGCCGTGATTTCTGGTGCCCGGCGGGCCGTACTTCACGAAGATGATGCCCCGGTCATCGGTCTCGTAAACGCTCGAACGGTTGTATTGATACCGTTTCCGAGCCTCTACGATGCGCTGCCAGTGCTCCACGAGTCGTTCGTTGAGTACGGTCTCCGGCGTGGGGTCGTGCTCTAGCCAGTAGCGAGCGATGCGCATGGACAAGGTAGGCGTGTCCCCCTCCAACAGGGGCTGCCAGCGTGCGGAATCCCGCAGCGTCAGCAGGGGCGTGATCCGCCTGGCTTCGAGCGTCACGTGCTCGCGATCGGCCTCCGGGTCAGGGGCCGAGAAGCTCCAGAGATACAGGGCGGACGCCTCCTCCAGGCGGTCACGGGCGTCGTTCTCGATTGCTGTGGCGATGAACGCCGGTCCGATGCGAGGGTCCGACCGACCGGTACCGATGGCGCTGTCCGGAGCGCTGGCCCAAAGAGAGAGAGCGCCCTGCCAGTCTCCCTGTCGCTCCAGCGTGTGTGCTCGCGTGAAGAGGTCGCTGTTGCTCTGGGCTAGCCCAGGTGTGGCCCACGCGAGCAACGCGATCGCCACCCCGCTAAGTCCTTTCGCCACAGCCGGATCAACGCACGCGGAAGCTGAGCCCGCCCACGAAGGTAGCGTCCGTCTGGTAGCTGCCCTCCGCGGTGCCGCGCCCGCCCGCGTATGGCCCCACGACGCCAAGCGCGCGTACGTAGGCGTTGATCGGCCCCGCTCCGTACGACCACCCAAAGCCGAACTCGACAAACGGTTGCACGGACACCTGGTCCTGGAACATCGGAAGCACCAGCTCACAGATTGTGAACAGGGCGTAGAGGCTGACATCGGGGTCACAAGCCTCGGCGGTGAAGCGGTAGGAGCGGAGGCCGGTGCCGATAATGAAGTTCTGGCGGAACGTGTCGTCTGCTTCGCCTTGCAGGAAGACGATCTCACCGAGGAATGATGCCATTGTGGCTTCCACTACGCGCGGGATGCACAATGCGCCCCGGTCATCGGCAATCTTGCATAAGGCCACCTTAGCCGAAGCGGACCCGCTCACCGTGGTACGAAACAACGCCCGAAACATCGTTCGACCGTCAGGCATCACCGCCTCGAAACCGCCTCCGACGACTGGTGCCTGGTCCATCCTGGACGTCACCTGCAACACCTGGAGCTCCTGCACAGTCCCTACGTTCTTGCCAAGGTCCCGAGTGGAGAGGGAACCACCCACCTCACCTGCGAGCCGGACCGTCCAGCCGTCCTGAGCGATGAGTGAAGGGGGGACGAGCGCCAGCGCCAACAAGCCCGAGACGATCCATGTAGCCCGTACGTTCACTAGCTGCCTCCAATCCGTGTTGAACCGACGCGCGGGACGGGTCCGCTCCACGTGTCAAGCAATCTGTAAGCGCCGGCGTTTACAGGCAAAGCCACCGTGGCTTGACCCCGTGCATTGTGGGGGCGAAGCTCCGGGGCCTGGCGCCTCGTACGCGCTCGCACGTCCCTATACGCCACGTGATGCTCCCGATGACCGTGCAGCAAATAGCGCCCGAAAGTAGGATGATCGAGCGGATCTCGGCGGGGGTCAGGGTCACCAGGATTCTCGCTTGCTCTGTGGCGCTGCTCGTCTTCGGTGCGTGCGGCGGGACCGCGCAGCAACCGGAGTCCGAGCTGGTGGTGTCGTCGGACGCGACGCTGCGGAAGCTGGCGTCGGAGCTGTTGCCGGACCTCGCTGCACGCTCCGGCCTCGAATTGCGCGAACCCGTGCGCCTCGAGATGCGCAGCCGCGAGGAATTGGTCCGCTACCTCGAGAGCAAGCTCGACGAGGAGCTGCCCGAGGAGGAGGCCCGGGCCACGGTCGAAGCCTATGCACTCTTCGGTCTCGTGCCCGACACGCTTGATTTGCGCGAGGTGTTGCTGGCGCTGTACACGGAGCAGGTCGCGGGTTTCTATGAACCGGACTCCACCACGCTCTTCGTGATGGACGATCAACCGGAAGCCTTGCTCGAGGGGCTGCTGGTTCACGAGCTCGTGCACGCAGTGCAGGACCAGTGGATCGACCTCGGCGCGCTTGCCGACCCGAAGCTCGGGAGCGATCGGGCGACCGCCGCTCAGGCGGCGATCGAAGGTCACGCGACGCTCGTGATGCTCGAGTACATGGCCGAGCAGGCGCAAGGCACGCCAGTTGACTTGGGGGCGCTTCCCAATTTCGCCAACCTACTGCGCTCTCAACTCGAGGGCGCGAGAGATCAGTTCCCGGCGCTCGCCGCCGCGCCCCCCGTGATCCAGGAGAGCTTGCTCTTTCCGTACCTCGAGGGCGCGGGTTACGTGCATGGCCTGTGGGCGCAGGGGGATAGGGTCGCGCCGTTTGGTGAGTACCTGCCTAAATCGACCGAACAGATCCTCGGTGGCACTGCCGATGACGTGCCGATCGAGTTGGCGATGTCGGTCTCCGGCGCCGACATCCTGCACGAGGATGTGCTCGGCCGCCTGGAGCTGGGCGTGATGCTCGACCAGCACCTGGGGCCCGGGAGCGCCCGCTTCGCGGACGGCTGGGGTGGCGACCGGTACGTACTCGTCGAAGTAGGAACGGGCGAACGCGGTCTGATCTGGTACTCGGTCTGGGACGACGAGGCAGCCCGAGACCGATTTGTGGAGCGCTTCCGTGACGCGCTCGGCTCGCTCGGCGGCGTCGCGTCGCTCGAGGTCATGGAGGTGGGTGGTCGGGCCGCCACCGTGCTCCGCGTCGGCGCCACCGATGGCGTCTCGGTAGAGGTTACGCTTCCAGGTCGTCCGTGACGGACGGCCTTCCTGTGCCGGACCTCGCCCATGGGACCGGCGTCGAGGTCGGAGTCTCCGGCGGGAGCTACGAAGTCGTCGTTGGCTCCGGGTTGCTCGCTCGCCTCCCTACGTTGCTGCCAAACAACGCCCGGGCACACCGATACGCGGTGATCTCCGACGAGAACGTAGCGCCGCTGTACGGCTCTGCCGTGCTCGAAGCGTTGACGTCGACCGGGGTCGACGCGCGGCTCTACTCTTTTCCGCCCGGGGAAGCGAGCAAGACCCGCGAGAATTGGTCGATGCTCACGGACGCCATGCTCGACGATGGGCATGGTCGCGATAGTTGTGTAGTCGCAGTGGGTGGCGGTGTTACCGGGGACCTGGCTGGCTTTGTCGCCTCGACGTATCTGCGCGGCATTCCTGTCGTGCAAGTCCCAACGAGCTACCTCGCGATGATCGATGCGTCGGTCGGCGGAAAGACCGGGGTCGATGTGCGCGCGGGAAAGAATCTCGTGGGTTCGTTCCACGCGCCAAGAGCTGTATTCGCCGACTCCGACACGCTCGCGACGTTGCCCGACGCTGAGCGCGTACAGGGGCTGGTGGAAGCCTTCAAGCACGGAGCGATTCTCGACGCTGCCTACCTCGAGTGGCTCACCACCGCCGCTGACAGGCTTCTGGCGGTCGACACCGAGACCGCAACGGAGGCCATCGTGCGCTCGGTCCGCATCAAGGCGGATGTGGTTACGAGGGATGAGCGGGAGGGCGGCGTTCGACAAGTGCTCAACTTCGGCCACACGGTGGGCCACGCGCTCGAGGCGGCTACCGGGTACGCCATGGGCCACGGCACCGCGGTGGCGGCGGGGATGTTGCTCGAAGCGGAGCTCGGGGAACGCCTCGGTATCACCGAGGGCGGGACGAGAGCCCAGATAGCATCCAGTCTTTCCCGGCTGGGCCTGTCGCTCGACTCGGTGCCATCGGTCGACCTGGAAGCGGCGATGGGTTTCCTCGCTTCGGACAAGAAGGCTCGCTCCGGGAGGCCACGATACGTATTACTTCGTCGGCTCGGCGAGGTGGAGGACGAAGAAGCGTGGAGTCGCGAGATTCCGGACTCGCTCGTGCGTGACGTGCTCGCGGAGATCGCTTGAATTGCGAAACGACCGACGGCACGTATCCGTCTTGATTGGAGGTGACATGGCGCTCACCGAGCGCTTCAGAGGCTTCACGATCGCGTCAGCGCTGGCGAACAGGGCTACCTCCGATCCCGGACATGTGTACCTGCGCCTCCACGACCGCGTGCTGACCTACGGTGAGATCGAGCGCGACGCCGAAGCGCTCGCCGCAGCCTTCTCCAACCTGGGCATCGAGGCCGGTGACCGAGTCGCGTTGCTGCTGCCGCCGTGTCCGGAGTTCGTGGTGGCGATGTTCGCGGCGGCGAAGCTCGGAGCCACGATCGTGCCGCTCAATCCTCGTCTCACCACATCCGAATTGAAGTACGTGCTGCGGCACTCGGAGGCGGTCTGTGCGGTCACGGTGGAACACGCCTTCGGGGTCGACTATCTCCAGCTCTTCGAGGACCTGATGCCGCAGCTCCCGGAGCTGCAGTATTTGGCCACCGTCGGAGAGGAGAATCTTTGGTATGACGATCGCATCTTTCAGTTCGAAGACCTGATCTCCGCTGGTGCGGGGCGCGACTTTCCCGCCGCTGCAGTCGATCCGGGCCGCGACTGTTTCGCGATCGTATATACGTCGGGAACCATGGGAAAGCCGAAGGGGGTCGAGCTCAGTCATACCAACTTGATTCACACGGCCGCGGGCACGGCAGATGCGCTCGGGCTGACGGAATCGGATCGGCTGGTGGGTGTGACGGCACTCTTCCATGTCTTTGGACTGGGGCCAGGGCTGCTCTCCGCGGTGCTCGTCGGCGCGAGCATCATCTTGCAGGATGAAGCGGACGCCGCCGCCACGCTCGATTTGGCTGAGCAGCACGATGCTACGGTCCACTATGGGATTCCGACGCTCTTCGTGAGTGAACTCGCGCAGCTGTCGGCTCGCCGCCGCGACCTGAGCTCGCTGCGGTTGGCTGTGGTGGCCGGGGCGCCTGTGCACGACGATCTCATTGCGCGCATCGGGGATGATCTGAGGGTTTCGGTCTTGAACGCATACTCGCTGGTGGAGACCGCTTCGACGCTCGCTGTCGCCCGCATAGATGACCCCGCGGACAAGCGCCGATTCACCGTAGGCAAGCCGCTTCCTGGAACGGAAATCCGCATCGTCGAGTCGAGCGGGGAAGAGCTGCCCGTCGAGAGTGTTGGAGAGATCGCCGTAAAAGGGCCCGGGGTCATGCTCGGCTACTACCGACAACCGAAGGAGACCGCGAACGCCCACGACGAGAAGGGATATTTCCTGACGGGGGACCTCGGGCTCCTGGACGAAGAGGGGTATCTGCATTTGGTCGGCCGACGCAAGACGGTTATCATCCGTGCTGGCTTCAACGTGTACCCCCGCGAAGTAGAGACTCGAATCGAGTCTCACCCGGCGGTACAAGAAGTGGCGGTGATCGGCATGGCTGACGCGCTGCTCGGAGAAGCCATCTGCGCCTGCATCGTTCTGGTCGAAGGTGCGATCGTCACAGGTCACGAGATCGTGGACTGGTGCCGCGAGACCCTCGCGGAGGACAAGGTCCCTGATCTGGTTCGTTTCCTGGACGGACTACCGCGAACGGATACGGGTAAGGTGCGGCGGGTCGAGCTCTCCCGCGTGGTTCAGTAGGAGAGCGAATCGGTCTAACGGGGTCGCGGCGTCCACGGTGGGCGTCCCCGGCAGGCTTCCCCGACTCCGCTCGTGATCCAACGACGCGAGTAGGGTGGGGAGGTCTCGCGGCAAGACAATTCAGTTTGCGAGACAAAATCAAATGGGTACACCGTATACCAGGGCCCCCCACCAAGGGGGACCGGGCTCCTCGGCGCAAGACACGCCTCACGCAGCGCTGCTCATCGACTTCGACAACGTCACGATGGGTGTGCGCAGCGACCTCTCGAAGGAACTCAAAAGCCTTCTCGACACCGATGTCATCAAGGGCAAGGTCAGCGTCCAGCGAGCCTATGCCGACTGGCGTCGCTATCCGCAATACATCGTGCCGCTCTCGGAGGCGTCGGTCGATCTGATCTTCGCGCCCGCGTACGGGAGCAACAAGAAGAACGCGACCGACATTCGCATGGCGATCGACGCGGTCGAGCTCGTCTTCATTCGACCCGAGATCGGGACGTATATCCTGCTCACGGGGGATTCGGATTTTTCCAGCTTGGTGCTCAAGCTCAAGGAGTACGGGAAGTACGTCATCGGCGTGGGCCTTCAGGAATCGAGCTCGGACATCCTCGTTCAGAACTGCGACGAGTATTACTCCTACACGAGCCTCACCGGTCTCACCAAGACGACCGAACTCCACCAGAAGGCTCGGGACCCCTGGGTGCTTGTCGGCGAGGCGCTGAAAAAAATGGTGGCGCGAAGCGACGTCATGCGCTCGGATCGGCTGAAGCAAGTCATGCAGGAGTTGGATGCGAACTTCGACGAGGCCGGCATGGGCTTCAGCAAGTTCAGCAAGTTCCTTGCGGAGGCTTCTTCGCGCGGGCTCGTGAAGCTGAAGAAGCTGGAGAACGGCCAGTACGAGGTCGGGCCCATGAGAGGGCGCGGGGGGCGCCCCGCAGCCGTGAGTAACTCGCGTGAGAGCCAGACTCGCCGGGGCGGCGGCCGAGGCAGACGTGATCGCGTTGACCGCGACAAGCCCGAAGAGGGGTCCGGGTCGGCGGACGCGTCGGAGGCCTCCGATGACCCACTCCAGGATGCCTATTCTTTGCTGAGGGCCGCGCTGGAGGATCTCCGAGCAGCGGGGCGTGAGTCCGTTCGTGACTCCGACGTGAAGCGAAAGATGCTTCAGAGAGACCGCTCGTTCGACGAGGCCGAGCTGGGCTTCCCGAAGTTCTCGAAATTCCTGGCCCAGGCCGCAGAACACGGCATCATCGAAGCGGAGCGGACGGACCGCGGCAACTTCCAGGTGAGCCTGGTGACCGGTGCTGCGGAGGTGGCGGTCGCGGATGAGGATCCTAGAGGACTCGAGTCCCAAGCGGCGGCTGACGACGTGCCCGATGCCGAGTCGGCGTCCGAGCCTGTCGCCGAGTCGTCCTCGACTCCGTCCGCAGAGCCCGCTCCTGAGCCCGAGAGCAGCGAGCCCAGGATCGTCGAGGTGCTGCCCTCCGACCTGGCAGACCTGGGTCTGCGTCTCGGTCCGCGGCGTGGGTCCACGCGCCGCCGAGGGGCCGAGGACCAGCCGTTACTGTTCGAGGGCCAGGCCTTCGCTGCTTCAAGTCCGGCGCCGCATGTGGCGCCGGATGAGGCGACTGAAGATGCGCCCGTGGAGGCCGCGTCGCCGCAAGTCGCAGAGACGGCAGCGGCCGGCGAAGTCGATCTCGGCTCGCTCGGTCTCCCGAGCGAGCCCGATGCCATCGTCCGCTATCTGGCGCACCGCTACAAGGGCGTGGGGGACAAGACCGCGGAGACGCTGGTCGAGCGCTTCGGCCCGGACCTCTTCAGAACCCTACGCGATGACCCGGCCGCGATCTCAGCAGCCGTCCCACCCGCCCGCGCGGAGCAGGTGCTCGAAGCGTGGCGCGCCGACTACAGCAGGCGGACTGCCGGCGAATCGGGCGGGGGCGGAAGCGAGAGCGGACGTGGCGGACGTAGAGGCGGTCGAGGCCGTGGCTCGCGGAGTCGGTCCTAGACGGCTACAGCCTTCTAACAGGAGCGGCGCCTGAGCAGCGCGATACCGAGCCCCCTGCCGTGGCAGTCCGGACTCGCTCCTGGCGCCGAGCTTCCCGCGGGCTTCCTGCTTCGGCCCGCGCTCGAAGTGGCTAGGGGTCTGCTCGGGTATCGACTCGTATCGACGATCGGCGGACGACGCACGTCGGGGGTGATCGTCGAGACGGAGGCTTATGACGGCCCCAATGATCCCGCGTCACATGCCGCGACTCTCCGAGGTCCGACGAAGCGCAACGCCGTGATGTTCGGCCCAGCGGGCTTCAGTTACGTGTATCGCATCTACGGCATGCACTGGTGCATGAACGTGGTCACGGGGCCCGAAGGCGACGCGGGAGCTGTGCTGCTGCGAGGATTGCACGCGATGGAGGGGCAGGAGGTGATGAAGCAACGCCGAGGTTGCGAGCCGTTGAGCACGGGTCCGGGCCGGCTCTGCGAGGCGCTCGGCATCACCGGCGAGCTGTACGGACACGACCTGCGAGAGGAACCGCTGCGACTGCAGGCCGGATGGGCCGTGGCTCACGACATGGTGGGCATCTCCACGCGTATCGGGGTGAGCGCGGCGGCGGACTGGCCCTATCGGTTCTATGTTCTCGGCGCCTCTGGAGTGTCCCGTCATCCGGGGCCGACGAAACCGTCTGCAACCGCGACCGAAGGAAGCCAAGAATGAGCGATCCGACCTGGATCACCTTGCTGCCGCCCGTGCTCGCGATCGTGCTCGCCATATGGACGAAGCAGGTCTATCTGTCGTTGGCGGGGGGGCTGTGGCTGGCGTGGACCATCGTCTCGGGTTGGAACCCCCTGACCGGGCTCTCGGCGGCGATCCAAGGTACGGTCGACGTATTCGGCAGCGACGGCGACGCGCGCGCGATCATGTTCACGATCGCGATCGGGGCGCTCATCGCGACGGTGGAGGCCTCCGGGGGGGTACGCGGCTTCGTGCTCTTCCTGGAGCAGAACAAGTGGGTCAATTCTGCGAAACGCGCGCAACTGCTCGCGTGGGCAACCGGAGTCGTGATCTTCATCGAATCGAACATCACAGTGCTCGTCGCTGGCTCGACCGCTCGGCCTCTTTTCGATCGCTACAAGTGCTCGAGAGAAAAGCTCGCGTACATCATCGACTCGACATCCGCTCCCATCTGCATCCTCATCCCGTTGAACGCGTGGGGGGCGTACAACCTGCAGATTCTCGAGGGTCTTGGTGTGGAGAATGCGCTGGGCGTCTTCGTGCAGTCGATCGCCTTCAACTTCTACGCGATCGTGGCGGTACTGCTGGTACTGGCTGTGATCTTATGGAACATCAACTTGGGGCCGATGAAGAAGGCTGAGGAGCGCACCAAGGCGGGTGAGCTGCTGTGGCCGGACGCGACCCCGATGATCGACGAGGACGTGCTGTCGCCCGATCCCATCGACACGATACCGCCTAGAGCGATCAACATGGTCGCGCCGATCGCCGCGATGGTTCTCTTCATGCCCATCGGGCTCTATATCACCGGGAACGGCGTGTTTGCCGACGGCAGCGGCTCGACGAGCGTGCTGTGGTCGGTGCTCTTCGGGCTTGCGGTGGCGTGGTTGATGCTGCGCGTGCAAGGAGCGTTCACCACCAGCGAGTTGGTCAAGGTCGGGCTGAAGGGAGCAGGGGGGCTGGTGCCGCTCGCGCTGATCCTGCTGCTCGCGATCGCACTCGGCGATGTCGTTCAGCTCATGGGGACCGGTGAATACGTCGCCGAGGTGACCAGAGGCACGATGCCCAACTTCGTGTACCTACCGCTCGTGTTTCTAGTCTCGGGAGGCATCGCGTTCTCCACTGGCACCAGTTGGGGCACGTTCGCGATCATGCTCCCCATCGCGGTACCGGCTGCCGCGGGACTGGGTCTGCCGATCGCTCCGTTCTTGGCCGCGGCGTTGTCTGGCGGCATCTTCGGCGACCATTGCTCACCCATCAGCGACACTACGATCATATCGTCGATGGCGTCGGCGACCGACCACATCGACCACGTTCGAACTCAGCTGCCTTACGCCCTGGTCGGTGGCGCGATCGCCACGGTCTGCTTCGGTCTTCTAGGCGCGACATTGTAGCGGATCACGACCCTGCGACGGGGGTACCCCGGCGCGACAATAACACGGTGGGCGGTAGCGTCCACGCCACAGCGGAGTGCACCTCGTTGAACGTCACAGTCTGTGTGAAGCGGGTTCCCGACACCGAGACCCGCGTTCGAATCGATGGAACCGGAATCGAGACGACCGGGGTCAAGTTCATCGTCAGTCCTTACGATGAATTTGCGGTCGAGGCAGCGCTTCGAACCAAGGAAGCCGCCGGCGACGGGGCCGTGTCCTTGTTGAGTCTCGGCGACGCCTCCACGGCGGAGTCGCTGCGTGCGGGCCTTGCGATGGGCGCTGACAGCGCGCTTCTCCTGACTGCCGACGTGGGCCTCGACGGGCTGGCGACGGCCAAGGCATTGGCGAACGAATTGCAGGGCTCTGACGATGCGTTGATCCTCTTTGGCGTCAAGGCAGCCGACGACGACCAGCAACAGGTCGGTCCGATGGTGGCGACGCTGCTGAACCGCCCCTGCGTGACCGGGGTGGCATCCTTTGAAGTACAAGGCGACATGGCGGTTTGTCACCGCGAGGTAGAAGGGGGCATCGAGGTCATCGAAGTCGACCTGCCGGCGGTGCTCACGATCACCAAGGGTGAGTACGAGCCACGCTATGCCTCGCTGAAGGGCATCATGGCCGCCAAGCGGAAGCCGCTCGAAGAGAAAGAGGCCACCTCCGTCCCTGAGCGTCTTCGCGTGGATCGCTTGAGCGAGCCTCCTGCGCGCGCGGCCGGCCGGATCGTAGGCGAAGGCCCCGACGCTGTGCCCGAGCTGCTCCGGCTTCTGCGTGAGGAGGCGAACGCACTATGAGCGACGTACTCGCTTTCGCAGAACAAAGAGCCGGACAAATCGGGAGTGCTGCGCGCGAGGCGGTCAGCACTGCCGCGCGACTAGCGGGCCAGCTAGGTGGATCGGCGCATGTCATTACCCTGGGTGGTCCAGGGCTGTTCGAGTCGGCCGGCGCGCTCGGCGAGGTCGGTGCGGCCTCGATCGCAGTTGGAGAGCACGAAGCGCTGGTGGAGTACAACCCAGAGGGTTACGCGCAGGTTATAGCGGACCACGTCCGAGCGGGTGACTTCGCGGCAGTGATCTTGCCGGCCACTACGGTCGGCAAGGACGTCGCCCCGCGCGTCGCGGCGATGCTCGACGTACCGCTGGCCTCGGACGTCACCAGTATCGATGTGGACGACGGAGTGCTGTCGATTACCAAGCCGGTGTACTCGGGCAAGGCCTTCGCGCACCTGTCGGTCGATGCGGTGCCGGCGATGGTCACGATCCGGCCCAACGTCTTCCCGGTCGAGCAGCATTCTGCGGGGGGCGCCGTGAGCACGTTCACGCCCGACATCGACCCTTCCGCGTGGCGGATTCGCGTCATAGAACGCAAGGCTGCGGCGGACGGGGCGCTCGACGTGTCCGAGGCGACCACCATCGTCTCGGGAGGGCGCGGCATGAAGGATCCCGAGAACTGGGGCCTACTGGAGTCGCTGAGAGACGCTCTGGGGCCCGGCGTGGCGCTCGGCGCCTCCAGGGCGGTGGTGGACGCCGGATGGCGCCCACACGGTGAGCAGGTGGGTCAGACGGGCAAGACTGTGGCGCCGAAGCTGTACTTCGCGGTCGGAATCTCAGGCGCGATTCAACACCTCGCCGGAATGCGCACCTCCCAGACGATCGTGGCGATCAACAGGGATGCGGACGCACCCATCTTCGGGGTGGCCGACTACGGCATCGTAGGGGATCTCTTCGAGATCCTACCGCGGCTCGCGGAAGAAGTGGCAGCCCTGAAAGCAGCCGACTGAAGCCGACCAGTCCGTCTTCAATCCAAGTAGTGGCGCCCGGGGCGCCCACCCAAGAGCGGCACAGGATCGACCTCGCGGCCCCATCTCCACACTTCGAAGTGGAGGTGGGGCCCGGTTACGTCTCCGGTCGCACCGCTGAGCCCGATGACGGCGCCGGCGTCTACTTGATCCCCGCGAGCGACTTCGATCCGGGACAGATGCGCGTATAGGCTGAGCAGGTTCCTCCCATGCTCGAGCCACACGACGTTCCCGTATCCGCTCATCATGCCGGCGAAGCGCACGCGGCCGTCGTTCATCGCCCGTACGAGCGTCCCCTCCGGCACCTCCAGGTCGACGCCTCGATGGATGTTCGGTCGCAGCCCGGTGAGTCGCAGGCCGAAAGGAGAGGACATCGGAGCATCGACCGGCCATCGCGGCACCGAGCAAGCGACGACCCCGCAGGTCGCTAGAGCCAGGCAGACGCCTCTCACACCGCCCTGAACGGCTCGGCCGCCGGAGCGTCGTCGAGCAACATCACGTCGACGAGCTCTCCCTCCGCGATCTCTCGGACTCCATCTGGCAGCACCGCCAGCCCGTCGGCAGCATGCAGCGTTCGCACCAGTCCGGAGCCCTGCGGCCCGACCAAAGTGATGCGTGGCGGATGTGAGGCCGAATCGAGGCCCACCCTGAGGAAACAAGTCGTGTCGGACGGACCCTTCAATGGCTCTCCCGCAACGCACCGAACGGTTCGGCGCAAGATGTTGCGGTGCCCGGCCAGCGCGAGTAGGAACGGTCGAACCAAGAGTTCGAAGGTGACGAACGCCGAAGACGGATTTCCGGGCAGCCCGAATACCGGCTGCTTGCGGTCCTGCCGCGGAAGCCAGCCGAAGCCGAACGGGCTGCCGGGGCGCATGCGGACTCGCCAGAAGCTCTGCTCGAATCCCAGGTCGTCGAGAACCCGCTTCACCAGGTCGGCCTCACCCATGGAGGCGCCTCCGATGGTCACGAGTGTGTCGGCATCTGCCGCGCTCTCGATTCGCTCGCGCAGGTCGTGCTCGTCATCGATGGCAGTTCCCAGTCGGACTGGGACCGCTGAGGCGTGCAATACCGCGGCGGCCAACATCGGCCCGTTCGATTCGGGTACACCGGCGCCGATGCGGACGTCGTCATATCGATCGGGTGTGCGCAGTTCATCTCCCGTGGCCAGAATCGCGACCGAGGGGCGACGCACGACGGAAACCGACGTGAGACCGAGGGCGCTGAGAGCCGCGACCGACCCCGGCGTCACCACGTGGCCAGCCAGGAGCACCACGTCGCCCAGCTGCATGTCCGCTCCGGCGGGCCGGATGTTGCGGCCCCGATCCCGGTCGCGAAGGACGCACACCCGTCCGGGATTGGCTTCGGCGTCGGTGTCTTCCACGCGCACTACGGTATCTGAGCCTGCGGGGACCGGAGCCCCGGTCATGATGCGAACGGCCTGCCCGGGCTCGACGGGCGTGCTGGGCACTTCACCCGCGCGAACCGCCCCCGCCACGGTCAGCACGACCGGAGTGGACGCACTCGCGCCCGCGATGTCGTCACCGAGCACGGCGTAGCCGTCCATGGCGCTGTTATCCCACGGCGGCAGCGTCGCAGTCGCCTTGAGGTTCTCCGCCAACGCTCGCCCCAGACTGTCACCGACGTCGATGAGTTCCGCCGGTAGTCGGCCGACGTCCTCAAAGATGCGGCTCTGTGCCTCGTCGAGACTCAGCCAGTCCGCGCCACGGCTTTCGAACTGAGTGGGAGAGGGATCGCTCACCGTTCTGTCGCTACCAGCGCCAAAGGCCAGAGACCGTGAAGGTGAGGCCTCGGGCCCACTCACCTTCTTCAACGTTGCCGAAGTCACGCTCAGGATCACTGAAACCGGGGGGCGTCTTGAGCCTCCAGAGCGAGAATACAGCGTCTGCGCGCAGACCGAATCGATCTGTGAGAAACCATCGAGTTCCCCCGCCGAGCGTACCGAAGAAGGACTTGCCGAACGCGAACCGGTCTTCCGGTAGCAGGTCCTCCTCGACCGCATCGACACCGGCAAGATCGAAAGCCATGCCGCCCCCGAATACGATGAACGGCGCGATGCTGTGCCAGGTACGGTCTCCCGTGAGGCTGAACTTAAGGCGAGCGTCCACGGTCATCATGCGCACGTCGGCTTCACCAACCCTGCGCTCTCCTTCGTCGCGACCGGGGTTCACGATGTCTCGGATGCCCTCGACCATGCCGCTCACAACCTCGAAGGACAGTGGTCCTGTGAGCTCGATTCCCCAGCGGACTCCCAGCAACCGTCCTCCCGGAGGGCCGAAACCGAAACGACCGGTGGCGGCGTTCATGTACCCGATGACTGGACCGGTCTCCTTCTTGGCCGTGAGATACAAGTACGGAGACGGAATGCTCTGGGCCTCCACCCACGACGGCGCTAGCGTGAGCGCTAACATCGCGGCGCTGCTAAGAGTACGAAACGAAACGCGCATGGGGGCGGAGCGCTCCTCTCCTACGTTGGATTGATTGACGCTAATCGACAGCCCGGCCAGACTTCAGGCTGACCGAACGCACATCTAACACCACCAGACCCGGATCGTTTCAGCCCTGATGCCGAACCCGAAAGGTACTACGAATGGATGGTTGCTCCTGCTCGTGTCGTTGCTCGGACTGGGCGCCGAGGGCGTCCGTGCACAAGGCCTAGCAAGCTTGCGCGTGGAGGAGAATTTTCGCGGGACCCCCAATGGACAGATCCTCGCCCGCCTGGCCGGGGGAGTTTCGGTGCAGATCGTGGCGCGGCAGGGCAATTGGGTCCAGGTGGATCTCGAGGGATGGATGTGGACGCGTTCCCTGCAGGTGAGTCGCGACGCCGCGTTCGAGCTCGTGGTTTCCGAGCCGGAGGGAGAAAACCTCAGGGACGCGCCCTCGGGGACGATCCTTGGACGCTTGGAGCGCGGCACGTTACTCGAAGAGGTCCGCCGAGTACCGGGGTGGATTCTGATCCGTCGCAGGGGGTGGGTGTGGGGTCCCTCGGTGGCGGAGGTTGCGGGCTCGCCCACGGACGCCTCGCCGACCGGCGCGACGCCCTCGGACGCCAGCTCGACTCCCTCGTCTCCGTCGGTGAGCCGGCCCGCCGGGTTCACGGGTGTCGGAGACGTCGGGGCTGTCATTCTCAGTGCGCCGGACGGCGACACGCTTGCAACCGCGGCCCCAGGGGCCGAGCTCGAGGTGACCGCCAGGCAAGGGAACTGGGTCCGCGTCCGCGTGGAGGGGTGGATATGGCAGCCGAACACCCCTAGCGCACAGGATGGTTCGCTTGAACCCGGGGCCCTGTCGCCGGATGACATCGCGCTGGATTCCGAGGCGTTTGCCGGGCGCGTCATCTCGTGGCGCTTGCAGTTCATCTCCCGGGAGAAGGCGGAGGCGGTACGCACCGACTTTTTCGAGGGAGAGCCGTTTCTCTTGTGTCGTTTTGGTGGCGACGGCGGACAGTTCGTATACGTGGCCATCCCGCCCGATCGCTTGTCGGAAGTGGAGGGTTTCGTCCCGCTCGAGTACATGACGGTGACGGCTAGAGTCCGAACTGGGGCGTCCGCCCTGACCGGTACGCCAATCGTCGACCTCCTGAGCGTCACGCGCGAGGGTGGACGACGTTGAGGGCCGTTCGTGTACGGGCGTCCGCCCTCTTGCTCTGTTTGGTCGCGTGTGGGGAGAATCCGACCGAGCCAGGTCTGCCGCCCGTGTCGATCGTGGCGGCGAGCGGCGACGGACAGTTCGGGGCCGTGGGACAGGCGCTGCCTGCGCGCTTACAAGTAGTGGTGAGTACCACTTCGACTGGGACGCCGAGGAAGGAAGTCGGCGTACTCTGGCAGGTCGTCGAAGGCGACGCGACGTTCTCGGGCTCACCCGCTACCCTGACGGACGAGTCGGGTTCTTCGTTTGCGAGCATACGGCTCGGCAGTGTGCCGGGTGATGTCGTGATCAAGGCCTCCGTCACGGAGCAGGAGTCCGCGACCGTCAACTTCACGGTCTTCGCAGTCGACCGCCCGGCCTTGGATGCGCTGTCTGTCTCAGAGGCGGCCGCGGGCACCGCGATCACACTCTCCGGAAACAATTTCAGCCCAACGCCAGACCACAACGTCGTTCTCTTCTCGGGCATCCGCGGGCGCGTGACCTCTGCGAGCTCGACCGAGCTCGAGGTGCTCGTGCCTGTGTGCCTGCCTACCCGGTCGGTTCAGGTGACCGCTCAGCTGGGCGCCGTAAAGAGCGAAGCCCTCGCGCTTGAAGTGACGGGCGCTTCAGACGCGACTGTGCTCAGCGTGGGCGAGGTCGTCGACATGGCCGATGACTCGAGTTTTCCGTGCCTGCGCCTGTCGGGGCTCGGTGGTGCGTCGTACCTAGTGCAGGCGATGTCGGCCAGCACGATCGGTGGGGCACAGCATGACTTCGAGGTTACCGGGCTCGTAGGGGATGCTTCGCCGCAAGCTCAACGGCAGGCCGGCGCTCAAGCGACGCTCGAGGTGGCGGGGGGGGTAAGCCCCCAAGCGCGTTTCGAGGAGCTGCTGAGGCGCAGCGAGGCGGTGCTCGTGCGCGAAGGGGTCGCTCGCAGGCAGACAGGACCGCTTCGAGTAGAGGGGGCGGTGCCGAGCGTAGGCCACAACCGGACGTTCCAGGTATTCAATGCGGACAGTGAGTTCGATGAAGTCAACGCAGTAGCGAAGTACGTGGGTGCTCGGGCCGCGCTCTACGTCGATGAGAAGGCTCCCGGAGGCGGCCTCAGCACGTCCGACCTGGCGGACTTCGGGCGACGCTTCGACGAGGTCATTTATCCAACGGTGAGGAATGCGTTTGGAGATGAGTCGGACCTGGATGGCAACCAACGCGTCGTGATCCTCTTCACGCCCACCGTGAATAGTCTCACTCCGAGGGGCTCGACCGGCTTCGTGGGCGGTTTCTACTACGGTATCGATCTGCTGCCCGATCGCGAAGGCAGCAACAACGGGGAGATTTTCTACTCGCTCGTGCCGGACCCGGCCGGAGAGTTTTCCGACGCCAGGCCGAAGCAGAATGTGCTCGAAGTGACGCCCGCGGTTTTGGCACACGAGTTCCAACACATGGTGCACTTCAACGAACGCGTCCTAGTGCTCGAGGCCGCGTCCACCGAGGCGCTGTGGCTTTCCGAGGGGCTGGCGCAGATGGCGGAGGAGCTGGTCGCCAGCGAGTATGAGCTGGCAGAGAACTCCTTCGCCACCCAGCTTTTCAGAGTAGGCAATTCGGGCCGGGCCCGCCGGTACCTGGCCAACCCGTCCTCGACGAGCTTGCTCGTGGGGGCGGGTGGTAGAGGGTCGCTTGAGGAGCGAGGTGTGGGGTGGCTGCACGTCTTGTATCTCGCCGCGCAGAAGGGAGTCGGCGTTCTCGGGCAGCTCACGCGCACGACCACCACCGGGACGGACAATGTCACGGCTCGTGTTGGCGTCCCATGGGAAGAACTGCTCGCAGACTGGTGGGCAGCGGTCTATCTGGATGGCCAGGACGGTGTGGCGAGCCGACTCACGTATCCGGGACTGGATTTGCGTGAATTCCTCGCCAACGATTTTGCCTTGAACCCTGAAGCGCTCGGCTCCGCTGACTTCACTCGGTCCGGATCGCTATGGTCCTCGTCCGTGCAGTACTACATTGTGGTACCGACCTTGCAGGGCTCGGTGACGTTGCGGCTCGGTGGTGAGGCCGGGGGGGCGAGCCCCTCTGGCGCGGTGCTCAGGATGCGCGTGATTCGGCTGGACTAGCCTGGAATAACAGGCTAAAAACGGCTGAATCTTCTCACTTGGCTCCCCGTAAGGAGCAGAGTCGATTTAGGCAACCATCTGTTTCCGGCGGTCCATGCGCTGTTCAACTTGCGGCGAGAATCTCCAACCGGGCGCTGCGCGGTGTCCCACTTGCGGGACCTCCACGCCGGTCGGAGCGGCACTGACGCGCCCGGCGGGCGTGCGCCGGTGCCCCAAATGCTCGTACCATGGCGAGGGGATTCCGTATTTCCGTAGAGCTGGGCACGTGGGCATGCTCGTCGGTGTGTCGCTGTTCACCTACGGATTTGGTGGCCTCATCTACTGGGCCGCCCGTCGCAAGCACTTGATCTGCCCGCGCTGCGGACTGGGTTGGGAGCATGCGTCGAGAGCGCTCGCGGTTACGGGTCCGGAGCCCGAGCGCATGATGATGATGGAGGCGCAGCCGGCCGAGCCCCTACCGGGCGCGGGCCTCAAGCGCAGGGTCCTTGGTGTGGGGATGGTCCTGCTCGGGAGCTTGATGGTGCTGATCGGGTTCGTGGAATGGGAGATGGCCGCGGTTGCGGTCGGCTCCGTCATCGGAGCTGGTGGATCCGGCATGTTTTACTGGGGATGGCAGGGCCTGCAGGATCGCCGCAAGGCACTCATGCAGGGACTCGAAAGGAAGATCCTCAAGCTTGCCGGCATGAGGGGGGGTAGGCTGACCGTCACGGAGGTCGCGGCGGACATGAACCTATCGCTTGCCACGGCGGACAAGATCCTCACATCGATGGACGACGGCTTTCGTATCCGCTCGGAAATCTCGAAGGAAGGCGTCTTGTACTACGAGTTTCCCGAGCTCGTCCACCGTGATCAGCTGGGCTCCGGCGACTGAGCTAGCCTCGCCACCGACAGGCCCACAAGAATCACTCCGGCGCCCGCGATTTGCGGTCCTGTCGGCACCTCGCCGAGCCAGATCCATGCGGTGATCAGAGCCGCTACCGGCACCAGGTTGGAGTAGACCGCCGTGCGGCTATTGCCCAGGCGCTGCACGCCCCGGTACCAGAGCAGGTAGGCGACCCCGATCGCGAACACTCCTGAAAACAGCACGCCAAACCAGGCGCCGGTCGAGACCGCACTGAAGTCGGTGCTGAGAAGCGACGGAACCCCCATGAGCACCAGAACCGGCGTCCCGGCCGACAGTGTCCACGTGGTCATGCGTAGGGCGCCGTATTTGCGTACGAGCGTGCGGCCCCCGACCGTGTAGATCGACCATAGAATCGCGGAAACTACCATGAGGAGATCGCCGCGTAGCGAATCGTTGCCGAAGTCGAGCGCGTCGCCACGTCCCGCGATCACCAGGAATATGCCGGCGAAGGTGCCGAGGATCCCGGCGAACACCCACGTCCCGGGCCGCTCGTGCCCCACGGCGCTCGAGAGAATGACGGTCCATATCGGGGTAGTCGCCAACAAGAGGCTAGCGTTGCCCGCCAGGGTCCAGTCCAGCCCGAAGATGAAGCAGAGCTGGTAGGCGATGTTGCCGAAGATGCCCAGGGCGAGGATCCGGACGACGTCACCGGGCTTCGGCCTCGAGGCTCCAGGAAGCCGCCGGACGAGGGTCCACAGCGCCAGTGACGCCAGCGGAAAGCGCAGCGCGTTGAGCGCGAGCGGATCGAGGTCCCTCAGCACGAGCTTGAGGACCGAGAAGTTGACGCCCCAGATCGCGGCCATGAAAAGCAGTCCGAGATCGGTGGGGAGGCCACGCGTGCGAAGAGTCATGGGGAATAGGTGACGCTGGGTCGTTGTGGGACCCTCGCGGTGCTCGCTAAATTGAAGTGTGCCTCCGACATAGTATTTGGGAGGAGAGTTGTGTCCACTTCGAACGTTCTCCGGTTCGAGGATTATCGCGATCGTGCACGCGAGTTCGTGGGCGTGTTTGATGGGTCTGGCCGCAGAGCGACCGGTGACCGGCGTGGTGCTCGATACGGAGCTGGTTCCCGAAGATGTGGGCTTGAAGGCTGCTGTCGAGGAGTTCACGGTGCGCTTCCCCAGCCTCTGGCTCGTACTCGTGGCGCGCTCGGGTACCGATCCATGGGGTCTCTTTCGGCTCGGACGTGCGGGGCTTGGAAACCTCGTGCTCACTCACCTCGACGAGTTGCATGCGGGGGTCGCGAGGGCGATTCGCACCGGCTTCGGCCTGAGCACTGAGGCTCTGGTGACTCGCGCGGTGAGTGCCCACCTACCGGCCAGCGAGACCTTGGCGGTGCGCCTTGCGCTGCGCGGTGCGCAGCTCGGGTGGAGGACCGACGAGCTGGCGGCACGTGCAGGGGTCACGAGGGCCCACCTGTCTGTACGCTTGAAGGCGAGCGGACTTCCCTCGGCGGGTCACTTGCTCGTGTGGGCCAAGCTCCTGCACGCGGGCCGTTGGCTCGGGGACCCTGGTCGCACAGGCGAGAGTGTGTCTCGGCAACTGGAATATTCCAGCGGCGCAGGGTTTCGTCGCGCTCTTCGGAACTACACGGGCGCGACCCCGATGGAGATCCGGGAGGCCGGAGGCCTCGAGCCGGTGCTGGACGCATTCCTGGCGACGTGTGGCTTGGGACGGCACCAGCCGCGAGGTTTGTTCGTCGTGTAGCGACGTCGGTCGCACCCGAATCGAGAGAACGATGCGAGACTTTTCAGACGCGGAAGGCCGGACCTGGACCGCGTCCGTCCGTGAGCAGGACGGCGCGGACTACAAGGGTCGGTTCTATCTGGTATTCGCGGACGACGCGGGCGAGGAGAGTTGTTTGGTGGACGTTCGTTGGAACTCCGAGCGCACTGCACGGCGCACGCTCATGACGATGTCCATCGTAGAGCTGCGCAAGAGGCTCAAGTCGGCGGTCGGGCGGGATACCGTGCTACCTCCGGCGTGACGCTCGTTCGGGGGCCGTGAGCGAAACCATCGCGCGGGTCTGCGCCCGCGAGTACGCTCGGCCCTGCGAGGGCATCTTCTTCAACAGCGCGAGCTGGGGATTGGTGCCGGACTCCTCGGCGCGCGAGTCGGCCGATCTCACGCTCTCCCGAAACCGAACGCATGGCTTCGAGGAGCGGGAACTGGGAGCCGCGCAGCACCGGTGCCGGTCCGCTCTCGCGGAGCTGATTGGCGGTTCCGCAAGCGAAATCGCGCTCGTACCGAACACCACGTTCGGCATGACCCTGGCAGCGGCTTTGGTGGGAAGCGGACCACCGGGGGACGTGATCGTCAGCGCCGGTGAGTTCCCGGCCAACGTGCTGCCGTGGAAGTCATTGCAGCAGCGCGGCTTCCGAGTCGTCGTGGTACCCTGTGACTCGGACGCATTGCCGGACGAAACAGCGCTTCTCGCCGCCGTCGAGCGCCAGGGAGTGCGAGCGCTCTCGGTGTCGATGGTGCAGTTCGCGTCGGGATATCGAGCAGACCTGGCGCGCCTCGGAGCCGCTTGTAAGGCCCACGATGTGTTGTTCTGTGTCGACGCGATTCAGGGCCTGGGTGCGGCACCGTTTCGCGTCCACGACGTGCACGCGGACGTCGTCTCTGCGGGCGGTCAGAAATGGCTATGCGCTCCCTTCGGATCCGGCTTTACCTGGATTCGCCGGGAGTTGCTCGGTCGCTTCGATCCTCCGGTACCATCATGGTTGGCCCTGGAGGGATCCCCGAGGGTCTTGGATACGCGACAGTACGAACAGGAGTGGCGGGGCAACGCCCGCAAGTTCGAGCCAGCCACTCTGGGCGTTCAGGACTACCTCGGGCTAGCCCGGTCGGTTGAGATTCTGCTCGAGGTGGGGGTCGAGTCCATTCGGGACCACATCCTCCACGTGCATGAGCCGCTCATCGAGTGGGCGTCGGCGAGGTCCGACGTGCGCATGTGGACGCCGTTGGAGTCCGCGAGGCGTGCCGGCATCATCTCGTTCTTCCCCCCCGATGTCGGCACGGTGGCTGCCGACCTGCGGCGGGAGCGGGTGGTATTCTCGGTGCGTGACGGCGCGATTCGCTTCGCGCCGCACTTCTACAACACCGTCGAAGAGATGGAGCGCGTTGTGGGGCTGCTAGCAGCGGGTTGAGCTAGCTCCCTCCGCCAGGTTGAGGAACCGCGAGCCACTGCCCGGCGAAGATGCGGTTGGGCTCGACACGAGGGTTGGCTCGAAGCATGGCGTCGAGCGTAAGCCCTAGACGTTGGGCGATCAGGCTGAGGCTCTCGCCGCTACGTACCCGGTACCTACCGTCGTCGGCTGTCCCCTCTGTGGCAGACGTCGTCTCGGCGACCGTGACCATCGGAGCTTGGCCCGGCGCTCTTTGGAACTGAGCGAGGCGGGCGCCGATGATGTTCTCGACACGCTTCGCCCTCGTGGTCGACGGTGTCCCGTTCAGGAGAATCGAGAACGCCAGACGCTCTTGGTCTCGAGAGCGCACCATGCCGCTGAGTGCGGACACACCTTCGATCGTGCCGGTCTTTGCACGCAGATTGCCGGCGGCCGCGGTACGGTACATGCGGCCGAGCTCCCTACGTTGTCCGGCCACCGGCATCGACGCCCAATACTCGGGCCACTGCTCGGTCTCGGCCATGCCCGCGAGCAGGGCGACGAACGAGGCAGCCGTTACACGACTCCCGGCCGAGAGTCCAGAGCCGTCCAGCAGCACTAGATCCGCGGTCGCCACGCCGAGCTCGGCGGCAGCATCCAGAACGGCTTTCGCGCTCGCCGCCGGACTGCCGCGACCCTCGACACTACGGCCGACGGTACGGAAGAGAAGCTCCGCGTAGAGATTGTTGCTTCTCTTGTTGACCACGGCCAGGTATTCGTGCAGAGGCGCGGAGACGTGCTTGGCGAGGATCCGGGTTCGGCGGCGACCCGTGACCGTGGGGGCTGTAATGCGCCCAACAATCGAGTTGGCGGGTGTCTCCACGACACGGATTCCGCCTTGCACTCGGATCCCGCGCTCCACGAGCACGGCTCGCAGCGCGGATGCCGCGAAGTGTGGCGGGGAGGACACCGTCATCTGGCGCCATACGTCGCGTGCCCCTCGCGTGACACGACCCTCGATCCGAATGGGATCAAGCGGGTTCTCGCGCAAAATGGCGAGGCGCGGGCGCGCTCGACCGGTGACCGTCAGTGCGTTGTTCACGACGTCGAGGCCGGCGTGGTCCGGTACCGTTTGCACCTCGGGTCGCACTCCGCTGCGATTGCCTGCGATCACTCTGAACGAGACAACGTTGTCGTTGTACGAGAGCGCCGAGACCGCGCCAGCAAAGTGATCGTTGAGGTCGGCGGGGTCCCATTCGGTGGGACGCAGCGGTCCCGGTAGATGGGACGCGTCCGCGATCAGCCTACCGGTGACTGATGTGATCCCGAGTTGTTCGAGCTGATCGACCAGCACTTGGAAGACTCCGTCCTTCTCCGAGAAGAAACGGTCGGAGATGCCCGGGTCGCCGGTCCCGTAGAGTACGAGGTCGCCGCGCAACACCCCCTGGCTGACCACCCCGTCCGTCAAGAGGTAGGTCTGGAAGCGGAAGTCCGCGCCTAGCCGTCGCAACGCCGCGGCCGTGGTGAACAGTTTCAGGTTGGATGCTGGCGCGAGCGGCGTGTCGGGCCCGACCGAGAAGAGCGTGTCGCCCTGGTCCAAGGAGACCACGAGCACGCCCCACTGCGCGTCCCGCCAGCGATACGTCTCCAAGGCCTGCTTGAGATCGGACCGGAGTCGAGAGAGCTCCTGCGCCTGCGCAGGGTGGATCGCCGGAAGAGCGGCGACGAGTAGTCCTGCCAACATCATGCGCCGGTGGAGCGACCTCACGCGGCGGCAGCGATGCTCAAGAGACAGCTGGGCTCAGGCATGAAGGGGGTCGGGCCCGCCCTCGGGCACACATGTCGCGCAATAGCCGGAGAGCTCGAGGCGGAAGCCGGTGACCGTGAAGCCGGCGGTCCCCGACTGAAGGCCCTCGATTTCGGAGTCCGCGATCTTACCGTGGATGTCGACGACCCGCCCGCAGTTGAGACAGCGTGCATGATGATGCGGGTCGGTGCGCCCGTCGTATCGAGCTGAGTTGTCGCCATAGGTGAGCTTGACCGCCAGCCCGCAGCCCACGAGCGTTTCGAGGCTCTTGTAGACGGTCGCCAGCGAGATTCTGGTCAGGTCCTGGCGTACCGCGAGATATACTTCGTCCGCGGTGGGATGCACATCCGTATCGGCGAGAAACCGGTACACGGCAGCGCGTTGCTCCGTGAAGCGGTGACCGCTGCCCTCGAGGGCCTTTCGCAAACGTAGATCGCTCGATGGATCGTGCATGAGCATAGATTACTCGGCCTTACAAAAGGGTGTCAACCGGTCGTGACGGATTCCCCCTCGAATTCCACTCTTACGCTCGAGCCGCTCATCGAGGCCGTGCAGGAAGGTGTGCTGGCGGCCGGATGGCAGTTGTCGGGCCTCCAGAAGACCACCAGCCATCAGTTTGAAGGTCGTTGGGACGGGGAGTCCACGCGCAGCGCCTACCTTTTTTTCCATCTCGACGCGGGACCGCAAGACGTGAGCATCGACGTGTATCTCGACGAGACGAGTCGAGGGCTCATGGGGAACATGGCGCTCGTGGTCGACCTGCTCGAGCTCCAGGACCTGGGCCGGATGCAGACCTCTTTGGGACTCTTGGGCGAGTTGAGTGCGGCGTCGCTGCCCGAGGGTCATCGCACGCCGGTGTCGCTGCGGCTGCGTCTTCGCGAAGCTGGAAATGATCCTGGGGCGGCCGAAGCCCAGGTTCGCTTCAAGTTGCAGTTGCCCCGCGCCACCATCGGCGCCGGTCATGTCGCTATCGTCGAGCTTGCGCAGGCTACCGTGCAGGCCTTCGAGCGCTTGCTCGAGGCGGAGGCCTTGCGCGCCATCATGCCGCCAGTGGGCTAGACGCCTCATCCGCCACGTCCGTCGGCGAGCAATCTGAGACCGTTGAAGACCACGATGATCGTGCTGCCTTCGTGTCCGATCACTCCGGCGGTCAGGCCTATCTGGCCGGCGAGCGCCAGCGCGACCAGGCCCACCATCACCGTTACCGAGAAGAACAGGTTTTGACGGACGATCCGGCGGGCCCTTCGACTGAGCCGAACGGCGTGACCGATCTGGTCGAGATCCTCTCCCATGACCACTATGTCGGCGGTCTCCAGAGCGACATCCGTTCCGGCCGCACCCAGCGCAATCCCCACATCGGCCACGGCGAGTGCCGGGGCGTCGTTCACGCCGTCTCCGACCATGGCGACAGGTCCGTGCTGTTGCCTGAGCTTCTCGAGTACCTCGGTTTTTCCATCGGGCAGGAGCTCAGCGTAGACGTCATCGATATCGAGATCCGAAGAGATGGCTTCCGCGGTGCCCCGGTCGTCGCCCGTGAGCATCGCGAAATGCCGGATTCCCTGTCGCCGCAGGTGTGCGAGCGCGTGCTGGAGTCCAGGCCTAGGCGCATCAGCGATCCCCAACACGGCCTCGAACTGCCCGTCGAGGCTAACATATACGGGCGTCGTGCCAGGGGTCCGGTGTTCAGCGATCGCTTCCAGCCCCCTCCCAAGCGCTGGGGTATCGCTAGCGGCCGTCACCCACGAGGGTCGCCCCACTCGAACGCGCGTGCCCTCGACGATCGCCTCGACCCCTTGCCCCGGAGTTGACTGGAACGACTCGGGGTCGGGCACATCGAGGCCCCGATCGGACGCCGCGCGCACGAGCGCACCGGCGAGCGGGTGTTCGGAACGTGACTCGGCTGATGCGACTAATCTCAACAGGCGCTCTTCGTCGGCGACGGTATCGGTGCCGGCGAGTTGTGGGGGTGGGCCTGCAAGCGCGTGCGCGGCACTCAGGATGGTGACACCGGCCAATTCAGGCCGGCCGACCGTGAGCGTTCCGGTCTTGTCGAAAGCGATGACTCGTACGTCGGCGAGGGCATCGAGCGACGCTCCGCCCTTGAAGAGCACTCCGTGTCGCGCTCCGTTCGACACGGCGGCGACGATGGTGGCTGGAATCGAAATGACCAACGCACACGGAGACGCGACCACCAAAAGCGTCATGGCCCGGTAAAAGGCGTCGTCGAACGCCCACCCGAGCAGCAGCCAGGGCAACAGCACGGCCGCGAGCGACGCGACGATAACTCCTGCGGCGTAACGGCTCTCGACGGCCTCGATCCAGCTTTGCGTCGGCGCGCGCGTCTCCCGGGCGCTTTCCACCAGCCGGATGACCCGCGCCAGAGTGGTATCGTCCGCGGCGCTGGTCATGCGCACGTCCAGGGAACCCGACGTGTTGAGGCTGCCGGCGTAGACCGGAGAGCCGACCTCCTTGGATACCGGTATGGGTTCGCCTGTGAGCGTGGACTCGTCCACGTGTGACCGGCCGTCGACGACTCGACCGTCGACGGGGACACGCTCGCCTGGTTGAACGCGGACAATGTCCCCGGGGGCCAGCGAGTCGAGCGGGACCGTACGAGCCTTCCCATCCTCGACGCGGCTCACCTCGTCGGGTCGTAGCTCCATGAGCGCTCGGATGGAGCGCCTCGTACGGCCGAACGCGTAGTTCTCCAGACTGTTTCCGAGGGAGAACAAGAAGAGCAGGGCCGCGCCTTCCAACCAATGACCGACAACCCCCGCACCGGCGGCAGCCAGCAGCATGAGCAGGTCTACATCGAGCGTGGCTTGCCGTACCGCGGCGTACGCCCGGCCGCTGGCCTCCCAGCCACCAGCGACGTAGGCGAGCAGCAGGAGCGCAAGAGAGGCCTCCGGCATGCCCAGGGAGGCCAACGCGAAGCCGGCGAGCCAGGCGATGCCGCACGTGAGCGTGGACAGCGCACCCCTACGCCAGCGTTCCTCGTATCGGTCTTCGTATGGATCGCAGCAGCTGGCCATCGGATACCAGTATCAAGAATGATTCTCGATAAGCTACTGATCCGGCGGCCCAGGTGGAAGGCCACCCATGGGTCGCTTTGCTACGCGCATTGAAGCGTGCAGATTGTCAGCCCACCTTCTGGCCAAGCCGAGTCCATCGCTACCAAGAGGACCTCAATGAGCAATGATTCTGGCGCGCTCGACTCCCTTCTGAGCGAAGATCGCCGTTTCTCTCCCGCGCAGGACTTCGTTGCGCGTGCAGTGGTGTCGGACGACGAGATCTACGGGCGGGCGGCGTCCGACCGCGAGGCCTATTGGGCTGGCTGGGCCGAGCAGCTCGACTGGTTCGAGCCCTGGCACACGGTGCTGGAGTGGACGCCACCGCATGCCAAGTGGTTCCTGGGGGGCAGGCTCAACGTTGCGCACAACTGCTTGGACAGGCACCTGGGCGGCCCCCGAGCGGAGCAAGTCGCGCTCATCTGGGAGGGTGAGCCGGGAGATGAGCGCACGTTCACCTACTCCGAACTTCACAAGGAGGTGTGCCAGTTCGCGAACGGCTTGAAGGGGTTGGGCGTACGCAAGGGCGATCGAGTCACGATTTACCTGCCCATGATTCCCGAGGCCGCGATCGCCATGCTCGCGTGCGCGCGCATCGGCGCGGTGCACTCGGTCGTCTTCGGAGGGTTCAGCCCCGAGTCCCTGGCGGACCGCAACAACGACGCCCAGGCCAAGGTGCTCATCACGGCCGACGGCGGCTGGCGGCGAGGCGCCATAGTGCCGCTCAAGGCCAATGCCGACCTCGCTCTGGAGTCGTCGCCCACGGTCGAGAACGTGGTCGTGGTTCGGCGGGGCGGGGAGTTGAGCGAGCAGGTCGACTCGGCGATGCTGGCGGGTCGTGACCATTGGTATCATGACCTGACGGCTTCTGCCTCCAGCGATTGTCCGGCCGAGTCGATGGATGCGGAGGACATCCTCTTTATTCTCTACACCTCCGGTACGACGGGAACGCCCAAGGGGGTGGTGCACACGACCGGTGGTTATCTGACCCAGGTGGCTGCCACGACGAAGGTGGTGTTCGACCTCCAGGACGACGACGTCTATTGGTGCACCGCGGACGTGGGATGGGTCACGGGCCACAGCTACATCGTGTACGGGCCGCTCGCGAACGGCGCGCGCGTGATGATGTACGAGGGCTCTCCGGACACGCCGGATTGGGGCCGACTCTGGCAGATCTGCGAGAAGTATGGCGTCACGGTCTTCTACACCGCGCCTACCGCGATCCGCGCCTTCATGAAGTGGGGCGATCAATGGCCCGGGAAGTACGACCTTTCCAAACTCCGGCTGCTGGGGACCGTGGGTGAGCCGATCAACCCCGAAGCCTGGGTGTGGTACCACGAAGTCGTTGGCGGAGAGCGGTGTCCAATCGTCGACACGTGGTGGCAAACCGAGACCGGCGCGATCATGATCACCCCGCTACCTGGTGTGACGCGGACCAAGCCGGGGACCGCGACACTTCCGTTTCCCGGGATCGACGTGACCATCAAGTCGGAGGCTGGTGATGAGATTCCGGCCGGCTATCTCGCCATCACCTCTCCGTGGCCGTCGATGCTGCGAACGATTTGGGGAGACGACCAGCGCTACCAGGACACGTATTGGTCGAAGTGGGACGGGGTCTATTTCCCCGGCGACGGTTCCAAACGCGATGAAGACGGGTTCTTCTGGATCCTCGGCCGCGTGGACGATGTGCTCAACGTCGCGGGGCACCGGATTGGCACGATGGAGGTCGAGAGCGCGCTGGTGGATCACCCCGCCGTGGCTGAATCGGCCGTGGTGGGCAAGAGCCACGACATCAAGGGCCAGTCGATTGCGGCGTTTGTCACGCTCAAGCACGGGCGCGACGGCACCGACGAGCTACTCAGCGAGATCCGCGATCACGTCGGCAAGAAGATCGGAGCCATCGCCAAGCCGGACATAGTCGTCTTCACCGCGGATCTCCCCAAGACGCGATCCGGCAAGATCATGCGTCGGCTTCTGCGCGATATCGCCGAGGGGCGCACGGTTGGCGACACCACGACGCTTGCTGACCCAGCTGTGGTGGCGAGGCTACAGGAGATGCACGAAGAGGACGAGGACTAGCTCGGGACGGCGCCAGCGCTATTCCGGGTCGATCATGGGATCGGGTGTGGGCGACGCTTTCTGCGCTCGCTCATCGGCCGGCTTTTCCTTCACCTTATGGGCCGGCACGCCAACGTAGACCCAGTGCGGCTCGGTACTGCGTGTCAGCATCGACCCCGCGCCGATCATGGAGTCGTCTGCGATATGGGTACCCGCCAGAATCGTCGAGTGATAGGTGATGCGCACGCCGTTGCCGATGACCGTTTTCGGCAGATAGACGATGCGGCCGTCCACAATATTGTGGGAGTGCGAGTACACGTTGGCGAAGTCGGACACCGAGGAGCCGTTTCCGATGTCGATGCCGCCGCGATCGTCGAGAAGCACGTGGCGGTGGATGACCACATTGTCTCCCACGTTGAGGTTGTAGCCGACTGACACACGCACGTGGGTAAAAGCCTTGAAGTTCTTGCCGCAGCTCGCGAATACGTGCCGCGCTAGCAGGCGCCGGAAGTGGATTCCGAGTTCGACGTTCTCGCCTAGCGCGCTGCGGTCGAACATCTCCCATAACCACAGCAAGGGCTTCCTCGGGGCGTACTTCTCGAGGTCGATCTCCTGGTAGTACTCCGGTTCCAGGGTGACATTCCTCGGATCTATCTGCGCGAGTGTGACCTGTGTAGTGCGGCTCAAGGTCGAAGTGTCTCGGTCGGCAAGCTCTGGAAAATAGATGTCCGTCAGCACGGTCCGGACGAGCTCGTTCCGGTCGCAATCGGGGCGCCCGAGCTCCTCGGCAAGCCAGCTCAGCCACTCTTGATACAAAGTGGCGGCACCGTCGGCGACCGGTACTGGGCGTAGGGGGAGGAATGGCATGCAGGACGTTATCTGGATTCGAAACGGAAACAAGGTGGGCTCGTGACCGAGCTGCGTGTACCTTACGAGCCATGCACGACGTTCTTCGCAAGCGCCTCATGCGCACGATCGAATCTCTCCCGGACCAGCACATCTATCAGGTTCTGGACTACATCGAGTTCCTAGAGGCCAAGTACGCCCAGGACGAGGCCGTCGAGGCTTCAGGCCTCCAGAAGTTCGCGGAGGGGCTCGAGGACAAGCTCCGGAAGAAGGCTGTCAGCCCGAACACGATACGCGAGGCATTCCAATTCATCTCGGCTGCCGACCGCGTGCTGTCCGGAGTCCGATCGGCCGGCAAGAAGGTGGTCACTGATCTCAGTCAGGTTCTCGACTCGACGCCGGACGACAAGGACGACGCCGAGCAGATCGAAGCCAATCCCGACCAGGCCTCCAAGAGCGTAGGCAAGGGTGCCGAGGAGGCTTCCTAGACTAGTTCCTGACAGGGGCGCGCAGGGCCCGTTGACGCCCTGAGGTGCTCCGGATATCCTTTCCAATGGAAGAGTCACACTCTGCGGAGTGGGTTCGCGCCTGCCCTCCGACGCGCCGTTTTCGGTGCCTCGAGGGGCGGGCGCTTGTCATTAGAGAAAGGTCTACGAGCGATGGCTGATCGATCGAGCCAGAGAGCCCGAATCGCCACGGAAGCACTGACGTTCGACGATGTTCTTCTGGTCCCCGGGCATTCACTCGTGCACCCCAAGGACACCGACGTGTCGTCGCGCGTGACTCGGGACATCACGCTCAAGATCCCGCTGCTCTCCGCCGCGATGGACACGGTCACCGAGTCCGGGATGGCGATCCAGATGGCGCGGGAAGGCGGCATCGGGATCATCCATAAGAACGTGCCACCAGAGCGGCAGGCGCAGGAAGTCGACCGGGTGAAGCGTTCCGAAAGCGGGATGATCCTGAATCCGATCACACTGATGCGCGACGCGACTCTTCGGGACGCACATGCACTCATGGCGCGCTTCTCGATCAGCGGTGTGCCGATCGTGGAGTCCGGAGGTCGGCTCGTCGGCATCATCACCAATCGTGACCTGCAGTTCGAGACCGACATGGACCTGTCGATCCTGGAGGTGATGACGTCCAAGGACCTCGTCACCGTGCCGGTGGGGACGACGCTCGACGAGGCTCAGGCGATCCTGCATGAGCATCGCATCGAGAAGCTCCCGGTGGTCGACGATGCAGGGCACCTGAAGGGGCTCATCACCGTCAAGGACATCTTCAAGCGCCGGCAGTATCCCGACGCGTGCAAGGACCGCCACGGCCGCCTGAGGGTCGGCGCGGCTATCGGTGCCTCGATGGCCGATCTGGAGCGCGCTGCTCTACTCGTGGATGCCGGCGTCGACCTAATCGTAGTCGATACCGCGCACGGTCACTCCGAGGGCGTCCTGGAGGCCGTCTCTCGTGTCCGCGAGCGCTTTCCCGACATCCAGCTCGTGGGCGGCAACGTCGGGACAGTGGAGGGTGCTCAGGCCTTGGTCGAGCGAGGCGTCGACGCCGTGAAGGTTGGTGTCGGCCCCGGATCGATCTGCACCACGCGAGTCGTGACGGGCGTGGGCCTCCCGCAGCTCACGGCCATCATGGACGCGGTAGACGGCGTCGAGGGATCCGTACCCATTATCGCCGACGGTGGCATCCGGTACTCGGGCGATGTCGTGAAGGCGCTCGCTGCCGGTGCACATTCGGTGATGATGGGCTCGATGTTCGCCGGCACCGATGAGTCGCCCGGGGAGAGCTTCCTGCTCGAGGGTCGCCGCTTCAAGACTGTGCGCGGCATGGGCTCGTTGTCCGCGATGGAAGAGGGCTCCGCCGACCGCTATTTCCAGGAGGGCGAGACCAGCGCGGCCAAGCTGGTGCCCGAGGGCATCGAGGCCCGGGTACCGTACAAGGGGCCCGTCTCGGACACGATCTATCAGCTCGTCGGCGGTCTACGCAGCGGTATGGGATACTGCGGAGCCGCGTCGTTGGAAGAGCTGCGCACGGCTCGCTTCAACCGCATCACGACCGGCGGCCTGCGTGAGTCGCATCCCCACGACGTGACGATTACGCGGGAAGCGCCCAACTATCACATGTAGTAGTAGGCGTTGTCTGGCCTCATTCCGCCTGTGTGACAGAGCTTTACCCATGAAGCGGAACGGCGGTTTTTGCATTGGCCTGCTCGGATGTCTCGTTGGGGGCATCGCGGGCAGTTGCGTCGGAGGGGCGTCCCTGGTGGGGCCGCCATCCGCGCCTGATGACGTATTCATCGTCGTCGATGCGCCGGTGCTGCGGACCCTGCCGGTAACCGACTTTCTCGTTCCACCGGACCTGACGGGACTCGATGACGAGATCCTCAGCTCTCCGATGTTGCGAAACCCTGAGTTTTGTGCGGAGGTCGACGAGTGGATCGAGTTCTGGCGGACGAGGTCGTCGCGCTGGTTCCCGAGCTACCTCGAGCGCATGGCGTGGTTTGAAGAGACCGTGGACTCTGCGCTCGCAGCCCGAGATCTGCCGCCGTCGCTGCGCTACCTGCCCGTGATCGAGAGCGGGTACAGCCCCGGCGCGGTGAGCGTCGCGAGCGCCGTCGGCCTCTGGCAGTTCATGGCGCCCACAGCGCGTGGCTTCGGCATGGAGATCAACCCGCTCGTCGATGAGCGCCGCGACCCGTACAAGTCGACGGCGGCGGCGGTGCGTTTCCTCGCCACATTGCGCCAGGACTTCGGCTCGTGGTTCCTTGCGCTGGCCGCGTACAACTCCGGCCCAGCGCGCGTCGAGCGGGTCCTGCGACGGTATGCTCCGCTAGCTCCGGGCTCCGACAGCCTCTATTGGGCGCTTCGGCGCCATCTTCCGAAAGAGACGCAGGACTTCGTGCCGAAGCTGCTGGGAGCGATCGTAGTGGCGGGCTCGCCGGCGTCCCACGGGTATACAGCGGTCGAGAGCGGCGGCTTCGACTTCGAACAGGTGATGATCCCCGACGCGACCACGCTCGACGTGGTGGCGCGCGCCGCTGAGAGCACGGAGAGCGAGATCGCACGGCTCAACCCCGAGTACGTGCGTGGAATGACGCCACCGGGCCGGCGCGTGTTGGTGAGGGTACCGGCTGGGATGGGGTCCACGTTTCAGAGGAACTACGCACGCATTCCGCGCGATGAGCGCGTGAGTTTCCTCGAGCATCAGGTATCCGCTGGTGAGACGCTGGGCCACATCGCGCGCGAGTACGGCGTCCCGCTCGCCGATCTCAGGGCCGCCAATCCCCTCGTTCGGCCACGGCGGTTGCGCATCGGGGCTTTGATCACTGTACCGGTGTCGCCGAGCGCACGAAGAGGCTCCGCGCCGGCGAGCTGAGACCTACTCGCCCGACTCCCCAGAGTCTCGCAGCCAACTTCCGGACGCGCCGCCCTCTTTGCTCAGCAGGGCGATGCCACCAATCCGCATGCCCCGGTCGACCGCTTTCACCATGTCGTAGACGGTAAGCAGTGCCACGCTGACCGCAGTCAGCGCCTCCATCTCGACGCCCGTCTGCCCCGCGATGATGGCTTCGGCGTGCGCGACGATGCCCGGCAGCTTCTCGTTAGGCTCGAGACGCACGGTGATGTTTGCCCCGGGCAGCTGGTGGCAGAGCGGAATCAGGTCCGAGGTTTTCTTGCCCGCGAGCACTCCCGCGAGTTCAGCGACTTGCACGACGCTGCCTTTGGGCACGTCACCCGCCACGATCCGCGCGAGCGTAGCCGCATCCATGACGATATGTCCGGTCGCGGTCGCACGGCGATCGGTCACTGCCTTCTGGGAAACGTCGACCATGCGGGCGCGGCCTTCATCGTCCAGATGCGTCAGCCCCTCGGCGCTGTCGGTCATGGAGTCATCTCCATTAGAGGCCCGTCCACCACCCGACTCCGAATGCTCCGGATCAGGCCGCTGATCACAAGCTGGGGGTTCACATTCCCACGCGCGAGCTCCCTTGCTTCTTCGACTGCCGAGATTGCGAGCGCCAGGTCATTGGCAGTGATTCCAGAGCGGCTGACGATCTCGGTCAGTCGCCGACGCGCGTCGTGGTTGAAAACCGCGTCGCCGGCACCAGATGCGACCGCCCCGAGATCCCTGAGCCACTCCTCGACGAATGCAAAGAGGTCCATGAGCTTCCTTGCCCCTGCCGGCGAGTATGAGAGCGCGACGGAGTGGCCGGTTACAGGGGAATCCGAGAGAGCCGCATCCACCAGCACGTAGGCTTTGCGCCTCAGCGCCTCGAGAGGGCCCTTCGCGTCCCCGTCAGAAAGGAAGCCGAGGGCACGTCCGATCGCGCCCTGGGAGAGCGCAGCGGCCCAAGCCGCCTCGTTCGGGTCTGCCGAAACGCCGTCGACCAGAAACGCCTCGACATCGGCCACGGGCACAGGCGTGAGATGGATGGACACGGTGCGAGACCGGATCGTCGGCAGGAGGCGGCCCGGTTCACTCGACGTGAGGATGAATCGAGACGCCCCAGGGGGTTCTTCGAGCAGCTTGAGCAGCGCGTTTGCGGCCTCCTGACTCGCTTCTTGAGAGACGAGCATCTCCGCGTCCCCGACGATGAAGATCTGGCCGTTGGCCATGGTCGGGCGTAGATAGGCGCGGCTCCGGATGTTCTGCACCACGCCGAGATAGAGTCCGCGCAACTCGTCGTCGTAGCTCGCGCGAATGGGTTCGGAGCGTCGCTCCGCCAAAGCTTTCGCTCTCGCGTCCTCGAGCGCTCCGACCAGACGCTCCCCGCTCACGCCCTTGGGTCGGGCGAGCGGGAAGTACCAGTGCAGGTCGGGGTGTTCGACGCCCAGCGCCATACGGCAGCTTGGGCACAGCGCGCACGGCCCAGCGGGGGAGGGCGCCTCACATGCCAAGAGTTGGCCCAGCCATAGCGCGACGCGCTGCTTACCCACGCCCTTCGGTCCGTGAAGCAGCAGTGTGGACGGCAATGAGCCGCGGGCGTAAGCGGCCGCGAGTGCCTGCAGCAGGTCCTGGTGTCCCACAACCGGATGAAGTTTCACTCGTTCTCTCGGGCGCTCAGCCACTGCAACGGGTCCTGCGCCTGCGGAGAGCCACCGTTCACCGGAGCGCGTACCTGGAACTCGATGTGCGGGCCCTCCGGTGTATCAGTCCCGCCCACGGTCCCCACGACCTGCCCGATCGAGACAGTGCGTCCCTCGACTACGCCGGTCTCTTCCAGATACAGGTACAGGGTATAGAAGCCATCTCCATGGCTCAGCACCACCGTAGGCCCGTAGCCTTCGAACGGGCCTGCGAGAACGACCGTTCCGGCCCGTACTGCCGTGACCGGGCTCCCGGGGGAAGCGGAGATCCCGATGCCGTTCCATCGTAGCACGGTCCCGTTCGGACGTCGTTCACGGCCGAAGCGATAGATCACCTCGCCGTCGAGGGGCCAGTCAAGGGAGCCGGCGTCGTCCGCTGAGAGCGAAGCATCGGCGCGTGCTGTTGCGGTGCGCGCCTCTATCTCTCGGCGCCGGGTCTCCAGATCGCCGATGAGTTGCGTCATGCGGCCTTCATCCGCGTCGAGCTCCTCCAGCCGGCTCGCTGTCTGGCGCTCACGGCTACGAAACTCGGCCAGCGCCGTCTGACGCTCGGACTCGACCGAACGAAGCTGGGCGACCTCCGAGAGTCGATTTTGGCGGAGGCTCCCGAGCTCAGCCATGCGCTGCCTCAGGTCGTCGTTGCGCTCCACGAGCTCGCCCTCGATCGTTTCGACTCGGCTGACGAGCGAGCGGTCGAACGATGCGATTCGCTGCAGGTAGCGATACCTGTTGAGCAGATCAGTGAACGAAGATGCGCCCAAAAGAACTCCGACAGTGTGCAATGGGCCCATCTTGTAGATGTCCCTCAGGCGTCGGTTGAGCACGGCTTCATTCTCTGCGAGCTTCTCGTGTGCCTGCACCAGCTCACGCGTGGTCTCCTGGATCGACTGGGTGACCGCGTCCGACTGAAACTGAATTTCTGCCAACACTGAGCGCGACGCGGAGAGTCGGCGCTCGACATTGGCGAGATCTTCTGACGCGTCCCTCACCCGCTTGCGCACGTCGCCGATCTCGCCCTCGAGCCTGCTTCGTTCGGCCCGGATCTGTTCGACGCGGCGTTGGCTCTCGAGGATCTCGCGGCGCAGGTCGGTCTGACCCGCGAGCGCCCCCGCCATGCATGCGAGCGCGCTGACCGCAATGAAGCCGGCGACGACCGTCCGGGTGCAGCGCATCGTTACACCTGGCGGAGGTGCCGGCCGATCGCGAGCGCGCTCGCGATGGCGCCAAAGAACGCGCCCGAGGCCAGACCAGCGAAGATCCACGTCGGGGGGATCCATGCCAGCTGGAACAGGAATGCGTACACCCCGCGGTAGGTGGCCCAGGTCATCAGCCAGGCGAGCCCACCACCGAGGAGTCCCGAGAGGGCTCCCTCGAGCAGGAACGGTCGGCGGATGAATCCGTTGGTGGCTCCAACCAGGCGCATCACATAGATCTCCTCGCGGCGGGCGAAGATCGCGATGCGCAGCGCGGTCCCGATGATGAGCGCGGCGACCACGGCGAATGCGGAGCCCATGGCGAATGTGGTCGCTGCGCCGATGCGACGCAGCGCGAACAGCCGGTCCACCCACTCGCGGCCGTATCGGGCGTCCTCGACGAACGGGTAGCGCAGGGCGGCCGCCGAGATCCTCTCCACGACTTCCTGGCTGCGCTCCCCGGGGATTAGTTCCACTTCCAGAGATTGAGGCAGTGGGTTGACCTCGAGGTCGCTGAAGAGTTCGCTGAATTCCGGCAACTCCTCGCGCGCGAGCTCGAGCGCCTCTCGCTTCGAGATGAAGCGCACGGCTCGCACTTCGGGAATCTCACCCAGCTCGGCCTGAGCGAGGTTGATCTCACTCTGCCGCGCGTCATCGCGCAGATACACCGCGATCTGTACGCGGTCCTCGATCGTGCTCAGGGCCTGCTGGAGGTTGTAGGTCGTGAGGCCGAGGAGTCCTATGACGTAGAGCGCGAGCCCGACCATGGCCGACGCGAGACCCGTGAGGACGGGAGCGCGTCGAAACGCCGCCAGCGCCTCTCTTATCGCGTACACGCGGCCGCCCTACGCGGCTGCCGAGTCGTAAACGAGCCGGCCGTTGTCGAGCTCGAGCACGCGCGCCTTGGTGTAGCGACGTACGAGCTCTAGGTCATGCGTCGCCATGAGTACTGCCATGCCGTTCGCGTTGATGTCCCAGAAGAGGTCCATCACGCCGCGTGTAGCGCGGTCGTCCAAGTTCCCCGTCGGCTCATCCGCGAGCAGGACGTATGGACTGTTGGCCAAAGCTCGCGCGATCGCGACGCGTTGCTGCTCTCCACCAGAGAGCTCGTGCACGAGTGAGCCGGCCTTCGGAGTGAGGCCGACTCTTGTCAGCAGTCTCTGGGCGCGCGGCACGATGTCCTTTCGTGGGGTGCCGGTTACCTCCAGCACGAAGGAGACGTTCTCCAGGGCCGTGCGACCGGGAAGCAGGCGAAAGTCTTGGAAGACGAAGCCGACGCGGCGCCGGATCTTCCACAGGGCTCGTTGAGTGATGCGGTCCGAGGTGTATCCGGTAACCCGTACTTCCCCACTGGTGGGTCGCTCGGCCATGTGGCTAAGCCGCATCGTCGTGGACTTTCCCGACCCGGAGTGTCCTGTGAGGAACACGAACTCGCCCTTCTTCACGTGTAGCGAGACGTCGCGAAGCGCAAAGCCGCCCTTCGCATACTCTTTGGATACGTTCGTGAGTTTGATCACCGGATCGTGGCGCCTCGGTGGTTTGCGGAGGAAGCGTCATTCCGGGACGAAAGGTTAGACATCGACAGAATCCGTGTCAAAGCGGGCGGACGAGAGTTGTTGCGCTAGGCGGAGTGCCTCGCGCATGGACGATGCGTCTGCACGCCCCGTGCCGGCGATGTCGAAGGCGGTACCGTGGTCTGGGGAAGTGCGCACGAAGGGGAGCCCCAGCGTCACGTTGACTCCTCCCCCGAATGACACTGTCTTGAACGCTGCCATGCCCACGTCATGATACGGCGCGATGACTGCGTCGAAGTGTCCGGCCAATGCCCGCTGGAAGACGGTGTCGGCGGGATGCGGACCAGAGAGATCGACGCCGGCTGACTCAGCGCGTTGGACAGCCGGCTCGAACACTCTCGCTTCTTCGTCTCCGAATAGGCCTCCATCGGATGCGTGGGGGTTGAGTGCGCAGAGGGCCAGCCGAGGCTTATCGATCTTCCAGTCCCGCCGGAGGGCCGCGCAAAGCAACTCAGCCTGGTCCGCAAGTAGGTCCGTTGTGACCATTTCGGGCACATCGCGCAGCGCGTAGTGGGTCGTCGCGAGCAGAACGCGAAGCGGCGGCCCCAGCCGAGTCCTTTCGGCGGCCATCAGCATTCCTACGCTCTCACACCCGGTGAGTTGTTGCAGCAGCTCGGTTTGCCCCGGCACGTCGCGCCCCGCCGCGCGCAACGCGGGCTTGGAGACCGGCGCGGTCACCAGCGCCCGATACTCTCCCCGCATAGCGCTCTCGACCGCGCGTTGGATCGCGAGTACCGACACGTTGCCGGCGTCTTGCTCACTACCGTCGAACCCGCCGACCGACACGAAGTCACAACCAGCGGGGACCTGAGGCCCGAGGGCGTCGCTTCCAAAGAACGTAAGGTCGACGCCCGGTGGCAGCTCTCCCGCCACTGCTTGGAAGGCCACTTCCGGCCCGATGCCGCGGGGATCTCCGAGTGTGACCGCGATGCGAGTCCGCATCCGCTTCGCGTTATTGTCGGATTTCGATATGCGTTTTGGCACGTAGGGCCTTGAGGATTCCCGCGATCTGCTTCTGTTGTCGCAGTCGATCCGCAAGCTGGCCTCTGAGGTCCTCGAACGTATACGCCCCGGCTTCCCGCACGTCGGTCACCCTGACCACGGAGATCCGTTTGGTGCCCTGTCCCGTGTCGTATTCGATCGGGCCTATTACGTCGCCGGCCGATGCGGCAGCGATCGCCTCGTAACCAGGCGGAAGGGAAGGGATTCCCTCCAACTCGATCGTCACCGAATCGGGTGCCTCGGGATCGGCATACTGTTCGACCAATGGTTCGATGTCGGCTCCGCTCTGCACCTGTGCGAGCACCTCCGCCGCGATGTCACGCATGCGCTGGAGGTCGGTCTCGGTCACCTGGGGAATGAGCAGGATGTGTCGGGCCCTGCGCTCGCCGATGCGGCGGCGGTCGACCTTGATTATGTGCAGTCCGTATTGGGTCTCGACGATGTCGCTCACTTCCCCCTCGAAGAGCGCGAACGCCGCTTCTTCGAATTCCCTGACCATGCTGCCGCGGCGGAACCACCCGAGGTCACCGCCGGCCGCGGCCCCGCTGGGATCGTCAGAGTGTTCGGTGGCCAATTCGGCGAAATCGGCTCCCTCTCGGACCTGCGTAAGCAGTGCTTCGAGCTGGGTGCGCGCTGTGTCGACCGAGGCTTCGGAGGGCGTCGGCATCATCACCACTTGATCGAAGGTCACCAGCTTCGGGCGCTGCTCGAGTTGTGCTCTCGCCGCCTGGAACGAAGCGAGCAGTTCGTCTTCTGTCAGCTCGATTGGCGGCGCGTTCCGCAGCCGTGACTGCATGAACATCTGCTGGACCTGCTCCTGACGGATTTCACTGCGGCGCATGTCGCGATACTCGGCGAGCGTGAGGCCCATGCCGGTAAGCGACTGTCGCAGAGCAGTTTGCCCCCCCACCTGCTCCGTCACCTGATCGATCTGCTCGGTAACTCGTTCCTCGATCAGGACTTCGTCTACTTCGATAAGTGAATCGCGTGCCGCCTCCTGAGAAATCAGAACAGTGCTCACGAGCTGTTCTAGCATGTCGCTCATCAAGCGCTCGAGTTCGGGCCCCGGCTCCGGAAGCTGAGCGTTTTGCGTGAGCATGATGCGCTGAACCCCCTCCATCACTTGTGACTGGAGGACGACCGAGTCGCCAACCACCGCGACCACGCGGTCGACGATATCGTCGTCGGTCGCCAACTGCGCGGAGGCGAGCCCCGGAAGCAGGGCCAGCCCAAAGACGAAGGGAATCAGTTTTTTCGGCATGTTACGTCGTAAACCGATGGAGAGTCAGGGTTTCCTTCAGCGTCCCGATGACGCGGTGTCGGCACTGAGGCTCACCGTGTCGGCAGCCTCCTCCAATAGGGATGGGCTGCGGTTCATGCGCAGTTGCCCGATCCGGAGGATTGCCTCGCCAACACCGCGGTCGAAGACCGCCGCGGACGAGCCCTCGGCGAGCTGGTATTGGATTCCTCCGAGCCGGACCATCTCGGTCGCACCTGTCAGCACCTTGCCCACCGCCTCTAGGACCGAGCGCGCGATGGCCTGGTCCAGATCCTCGCCGGGCGCCCGATCCAGCGACAGCAATCCCAATACTTGGGCCGCGCCACGGAGTTGTACTCGAGCGTCGGCGATCATCGAATCGACACGTTCCACTGAGACGCCGAACCCCGCCGCATTTGCCTCCGCCGCGAGCACTTTGCGTTGCACCATGCCACGCAGGAACCCGTCGAGCCGCTCCTCGTCTCCGGCGACGACTTCCTCCCGGAATTCGGCATTCTGGCTCTGCAGCACGAGCTGGACCTCACGCACGGTGAGGTCTCCGCCAACGTACTCGAAGAGTGCACGGGCTCCGGCTCGCCTGCTCAGCCTGGTCCCAGGGTTGCGTGCGAGCTCTCGCAGCACCTCGAACGCTCCCGCCAACGGCTCGGCCTGCGCTCGCGTTTCGACGTCGGCGATGTATGTGGATTCGGCGCGCAGGAAGCGCTCGGTCAGGACGCGCTCACGAAAGCCCGGGGCGATCTCGTCGAAGTTTTGGATGCGCCTTTGCTCGAGTCGGATGAGGTGGAGACCGTACTGGGTCTCGACGAGGCCGCTCAGCTCACCGGGCTCTAGCGCGAGCACCGCTTGCTCGAAGGCCGCCGTCATGTCGCCACGACCGAAAAAGCCGAGATCCCCACCAAAAGCCGCCGAGCCCCGATCCTGGCTGAACTGCTCAGCGAGCGACTCGAACGATTCACCGGCCACGATCCGGTCGCGGATTCTCTGGAGTTGTATGCGGGCTCCGCCGCGTTCCGCATCGGATGCGCTGGGCGGGTACTGCATCAAAATGTGACGCGCCCGCATCTCGAGTGCGGGGTCCTCAGCCGCATAGAGTTCTTGGAGCTCGTCATCGGCGATCACCGTGTCGATCTGGACGACCGAATCGCGGAGCTCGAAGATCATTAGTTGATCCAGCTGTTGGCGGACCAGTGCCTCGAACTCGATGGAGCTGAGTGCGGTGTCCTGCCACACAGCCGCACCGAGAAGTGTGTACTGGATCCAAAGATCGGCGACTTGCCGGATGACCGTGACTTGTGCCGGAAGTCGCTCCTCGTTGACCATGAGTTCGGCGACGTCCGCTACCGTCAGTTGATAGTCTCCGACGCGCGCCACGAGCCCATCGTTCGAGCCGGCGTCGCTACATGCGACTGCGCCCGACATGAGGAGCGCCACCATACCGAGCGTCCAACGCATTTTCATAGAATCGATTCTCCTAGCACCAAATCATGCGGCAGCCGAGTGGGCTGAGCGAAGGGCCTCGAGCGCCACCATCAGCGTCTCCAGAACGGGGTCCATTCCAACTTGATGAAGCACGATCGAAAGGGGCTCCAGACGACGTATCTCGACTTCGGTCTGTCTCTGCCTTAAAGGACCCTCGAGCACCGCCATGCGGGGCACGAAGCCCGGCCTGAACGTTACTCGCGCAGAGTCCTCCCGTACAAGGATACGATCAACCCCCAAGCTCCTTCCCAACACTCGGAGCACGGCAGCGTCGAGCAGGCTCTCGACTTCAACAGGGAGCGATCCGAAACGATCCAGCAACTCGATCCGCAGCGACTCCACCTGCGTCCGCCCCTCGACGCGCGAGAGCCGTCGGTAAAGATGAAGTTTCTGACCCGGGTCGGAAACGTACCCCTCCGGTAAGTACGCGGGTCCCGCCAATGAGACGTCGGGATCGGGCCACTCCGGCTGCTGCTCACCCTTCTGAAGTCGATCGACCGTCCTCTTGACGAGCCGCATATACGCATCGAGTCCGACATGCTGCGCGAAACCTGATTGATCGGCGCCGAGCAGGTTGCCCGCCCCACGAAGCTCGAGGTCGCGCAGCGCCACCGAATAGCCCGAGCCGAGCTCGGTGTAGTGCTCGAGTACGCGCAGTCGTCGCTCTGCGTCCTCGGCTACCGGGTCCGGGACCAAGAGGTAGCAGTACGCCCGTCGGTGAGAGCGCCCAACCCTTCCGCGGATCTGGTACAACTGGGAGAGGCCGAAGCGGTCCGCGCGATCGACGATGAGTGTATTAGCGTTGGGTACGTCGAGACCGTTCTCGATGATCGACGAGCAGACGAGTACGTCGATCTCTCCGTCGACGAAAGCCCGCATCACGTTGTCCAGTTCCCTTGCGCTCATCTGACCGTGCGCGACTTCCATTCGCGCCTCGGGTGCGAGCGCTCTTACGTCCTCTGCGACGGTGTAGATCGTATCGACGCGGTTGTGGAGGAAGAACGTCTGCCCCCCGCGGTCGAGCTCGCGGTGCAGCGCTTCGGACAGCAGTTGATCCGTCCAAGGAAGAACGTTGGTGAAGATCGGCATGCGGTCGCGCGGCGGCGTGCGGATGAGTGACATGTCGCGGATCCCCGAGAGCGAAAGGTAGAGCGTGCGGGGAATCGGGGTGGCCGACAGCGCGAGCACGTCGATCGATGCGCGCAGTCTCTTGAGGCGCTCCTTGTGCTTGACGCCGAAGCGTTGCTCTTCGTCGATGATGAGCAGCCCGAGGTCCTTCATTACGACGTCATCAGAGAGCAAGCGATGGGTCCCGACGATGATGTCGACCTCACCAGTGGCGACTTGAGCGAGGATCTCCTTCTGTTCCTTGGGCGAGCGGAATCGGCTCAGCGCCCCGACGCGCACCGGATAGTCCGCCAGGCGCTCCTGGAAGGTGTGCCGGTGCTGCTCGACCAGGATCGTCGTGGGCGCCAGTACTGCGACCTGCTTCCCGTCCTGGATCGCTTTGAAGGCCGCCCGGATCGCGACTTCGGTCTTGCCGTAACCGACGTCTCCGCAGATGAGGCGGTCCATGGGTCGCGTGGACTCCATGTCGCGCTTCACGTCTTCGCTGGCCTGGCGTTGATCCGGAGTATCCTCGAAGAGGAACGAGGATTCCATCTCCATCTGCCAACGCGTGTCCTTCGAGAACGCGAAGCCCGTTGCGGCTTCCCGGCGCGCGTAGAGCTCGAGCAACTCCACGGTCATGGCCTCGATGACCTGCTCCGTCTTCTTCTTTTGGCTCTTCCAGCGCTTGCCGCCGATGCGGTGGAGGCCCGGCGGCTTGGAGTCGTCGGATGCACCGACCCAGCGCTCGATCAGATCGAGCCGGTAGACCGGAAGCCGAAGCAGCTCGCCGCCGCCGTACTCGATGGTCAACGCCTCGATCTCCTCTCCAGCGATCTCCAGATGCTCCAGACCGACGAAGCGCCCCACGCCGTGATCCATGTGGACCACGTAGTCCCCGGGGGTCAGCTGCGAGAGGCTCTCCAGCGCTACGGCTCCTCTGAAGCGGCGGCTGCGGCGGACCCGGCGCGTTCGGCGAAAGATCTCGTGGTCGTTGAGCACTCGCAGCGGTGCGGCGCCACAGGCGAGCTCGAACCCGGTCGATAGCGACCCGAGGCCGATGCGCGTGCCCGGCGGGAGCCGCCGGGCACCGCCGAGGATCTCCTCAAGCCGCTGGAGTTGGCCATCGTTGTCGCAGAGCAGAAGGGTATCGTGGCCGGTGGCGCTGCCCTCCCGTAGATACGCCTCCAGCTTCGCCATATCGCGGTCGATCGCCGGTGGCGCTTTTGCCGGAAGGCTTGCGCCGGGTCCGGGCGCCTTGTCCAGTTCGAGTCTGGGAAAGCGAGCTATCCGTTGAGCGAATTCTTCGGGTTCCAGGAAGAGTGAGGAGGGCAGCAGCGGAGTTGCGCCCGAATGGACGAGCTCTTCGTACAACGTCGAGACACGTGTCCACGTGCGTCGCACGTCCTCCAGGATCTCCCATGTGCCGAGACGAACGATGATTGCGTCGGAGGGCAGCAACTCGAGCAGGGATCTGGCAACCGTGCGTTCCGAGTTCTCTTCATTTCTGCGAAAGTCGACGGGCAGCACGTGCGTCTCCGCCAGTTCTCCCGTCGAACGCTGGTCCAGGATGTCGAAGCTGCGGATCGACTCGATCTCGTCGCCCCAGAACTCGATTCGCACCGGGTCCCCTGCCGCGACTGAGAAAATGTCGAGGATGCCACCTCTCACAGCGAACTGGCCTACCGCCTCGACTAGGGCCACTTTCTCGAAACCCTGCGCCTCGAGGTACCCGGGCAGTTCCGAGAAGACCACCTGGTCACCCGCGCGAAACGTCCGCCTCAGCTCGGCGAGTCGTTCCGGAATAGGGACCCGCTCTTGGAGGGCACGCGGGGTCGTGACCAGGATCTGGGTGCGGCCGGAGAACAGCGCCTGTACCGCCTCGACCCTGAGGCCCCCGATTTCGAGATGCGGCTCCGACTCTTCGTAGGGCAGTGCTTCCTTCTGCGGATACAAGTGAGAAGCACCGGCCCCCCCCAGCACGGTCTCGAGGTCAGCCTCCGCCGCGATTGCGTCCAGAGGTGTGGGAGCCAAAGCGACGAACACACGCTCTCGATTCGCTCGGTGGAGTGCTGCGACTACCAGAGGCCCGAGCGAACCGATGACTCCGCCGACCTGAGCTACGGTACCTGACGTCGGGAGGCCCGTGGTGAGTGCTTCGACCGTAGGGCACGAAGCGACCGCATCGAGGATCGGGTCAGGCCGCGGCATTCGGCACCGTGCTGCGCGCGGCCTTCGGTCGCGTCTTGGCAGGTATCTTTACCCGACCTGCGGCGGCCAACAGCGCTTCGATCGCCATCAGCAGGGCCGCCGCCAGAAGCAGCGGCCACCAGAGCTCGGGGCCCTGACGTGTCCGGAAGACGGTACGGGCCCAGTCCTCTTCTCGCTCGACCGAGACTACGCCAGATCCGATCAGGGCTGGGAGATCGTCCTCCGAAACACGCGCCAGGCCAGACTCATTCACCGGTGTGTTCAGCGCGACCACCGACACCGTCGTATCCGAAGCGAGAAAAGTGTAGAAACCGGCCTTGCCAGTGCCACGGACCGTGCGCGTGCCGTCGATTTCATAATCTTCGCCAGACGGGAAGCGCACTTTTGTGGCTCCCAAAGGCGCAGGCAAGTGCGCACCTGCCAGCAGCTCACCTTCCAAGCCTGCCCGACCAGCCCAGGCGCTCGCCGCCCAGTCGATGAAGCGCAGCATCCCAGTCGATACCGGCAGCGTTGTGGACGGCGCATCGAGTGACGAGGCGAGCAGTAGGTAGCGGCGGCCGAACGCTGATGTGCCCTCAACAGCCCACGGGTCGGTATTCACCTCTGCCAGGGTTCTCGTCGGCGTGGTGGGGGCGGAGGCGAGCGTCATGCGGTACCACGCCTCGACTCGGACGCCCTCGAGCGGTGCCGGAAGCGTGCGTCCTTGCAGCTCGGCGCCGCCCGAAAGCGCGCGCACCTCATACCGCCAGGGGATGCCGGCGTCCGCCAGACGGCGATTGAGCGCCGGAAGCAGCGTGGGGTCCGCTGCGGGTACGATCAGCGCCGCGCCCGTTGCGCCGAGTTGATCCAGATTGTCGCCACCGGCCGAGATGAGCAGTTCCGCGGTGGCGGCCGAGCTACGTACGACCCGATTCGCAGACGCCAGCACGGTGACGGCTTCGCTTATGAACATGCCTACGTCACGCGTTGACGCGAGCAACGGCGCGGGGCGCGAACGATAGGCGAAGTAGCGACGATCGTCGGCCCGCAGGGCGTCGGGGTCGGTGTCGGCGTAGCCACGGACCCAGCCGGCAGTGGTGGGCGGCAGCACGACCGACGTGGCCGAACCTTGCGGGACGGTTGTGGCACCCCGGATGCGCTCGTTGACGAGCACCCTAAGGGGTAGCCGCGTGGTGTCGCCAGTTTCGAGCGCGGTCACGACCACCGTGGTCCGCTGGCCTTCCAGCGGCGGTAAACCACCTCCCACCAGGGCTCCACTCAGGGCGTGGTTGGGCGTCGAAGACGTGCTCGAGACCCAGGCCACTACCGGTAGCGTCCCGGCGGGGGCCTCCTGAGCCGGTTGAAAGGCAGTGCGTTGGAGATCGGAGAGCAGATGAATTTCTCGGCGTTCCAGTTCGGCGGTCCGCAACAGTTCCGCCGCCCGCTCGAGCGAGGCGGTCAAGTCACCGGCGGCGTCGCTGGCTTCGATCGCGTCGACCGCCTCTCTGGCCTGTGCGGCCGACGCCGGTAGCGCGGGTAGCCATGGTTCGCCGGCACGAATGACCCAGAACAGATCCTCGTCGGAGGCGCCCTCGAGGGTCTGGCGGGCGAGCTCTTTGAGGCGATCGAGAACGCGGACCTCTCCGACCACTAGGCCGCTGCTCATGGAGTTGTCGATCACGATGACCACGGCGGTCGCCGGGTGCGCGGAGCCACGGCCGTTGAAAAAGAGGCGAGCGCCGGAGCCGACCAGCAGCACAAGGACGGTGACGCGCATGAGCAGCAGGATCAGCTGACGAAGCCTGATCTGGCGGGCATGCTCTCGCTCCGTGCGCTCGAGGTAGCGAAGCGCTGGGAAGCTCTGCCGTCGTGTCTCGTGCCGATGGAATAAGTGGAGGTAGATGGGCACGCCGACCGTGAGCGCGGCTACGAGGAATAGCGGACTCAGAGCCCCCATCAGTAGAGCTCGATGCGAAGCGTCACCCGAGGCGCTCCCGCTTGCGCAGATAGGCGCGCAGAGCCAACGAGAGCGGCTGGTCGGTATCGATCACTTGGTAGTCGATGCCATGCGGCTGCAGTTTCCGCTTCCACTCCTCGAGGGCGTCGGCTACGGCCTCCCGGTACTCGACCCGAATGTCCGCCACACTGACCAGCAGTTCGTCGTTGGTCTCCGGATCGTAGAAGCGCGCCTCCGAGGCTGCGGGTAGCTCCCGCTCCCCGGGATCCAGCAGATGAAAGACCAGCACCTCGTGTCCGTGATGCCTCAGGAACTTGAGCGCGGTCAGGGTTTCATCCGTGTTGACGAGTAGATCCGAGAGCAGGACTACGAGGCCGGCGCGACGAAGGCGCACTGCCAGGTCCCGCAACGCGCCTTCGGCCGAGGTGCCACCCGTCGCCTGAAGAGCCGTCAGCCGGCGCGCGAGCTCACTCCACTGCCGTCGTCCGCCCCGCGCTTGAACTCGGTCCACGATTGTGTCGTGAAACGCCAAAAGGCCCACGGAGTCGCCCTGGCGCAAAAGGATGAGCGCTAGCGAGGCAGCCAGGTGCTTGGCGTACCACAGCTTGGTGGGCTGCACTCCCGGGTCCGAGCTCCACCCCATCGACTCGCTGACGTCCAGCAGCAGGTGGGCGCGGAGATTGGTCTCTTGCTCGAACTGCTTGACGAAGAAGCGATCCGAGCGGCCGTACATGCGCCAGTCGATGTAGCGGAGATCGTCCCCGGCCTGGTATGCACGTAGCTCGGCGAACTCCGCCGAGAATCCCCGGTGGGGTGAGCGGTGCAGACCCATCAAAAAGCCTTCCACGACCTCACGCGCGATGAATTCGATACCACCGAGCTGTGATAGCGTCGCCGGATCGAGCAGATCGGGGCGCCGGGTCGGCGAAGCAGTGCGTTGTTTGTCCATAGAGCCAGGAAAGCTACCGGCGGGCCCAGAACCGCTCAACGGGCGCGAAGCATGTCCACACCCTGTCCTCCCGCGCCGCCGCGGTGTCCTCGGCTGTGGACGTGAACGACTCCAGGTACCAGCAATGAAGCGGTTCCGCCGCGTGGCATGGCTGTTGCCCCCTTGCTGGGCCAGAGGAGGGGGATTCAGGATGCGAAGAGCGCTGACGATTGGACTGATGATTGTTTTGGGCGGGACGGCGGCAGAGGCACAGGACACTGCGGACGGCTCGCCGCTAGAGGCGCGCGTGTGGCTCGACCGCGGGGATCAGCCTGTGCTTCAGCGGGGCGACCGAGTGAGGGTGTACTACCGGACGTCGGTCGACGCGCATACCGCGATCTTCAGAATCGATACCGACGGCCGAGTCACGTTGGTGCGCCCCGCGCATCCCGAAGCGGAGCAGGTCACTCGAGGCGGGCGTGACTAGTGCCTACTGTTCTCACAGTCGGCGCGATGGGTCGTCGGCGAGTATCCGGGGATGGGCTACTACTTCATCGTCGCCGCTGAGCACCCACTGGACTTTTCTCGTTTGGACTTCGTGCCCGACGAGGATCGGTGGGATTTGGGCCGCGTCGGAGAGACGGTCTATGAGGACCCGTATGTTGCCATCGACGCCTACGTGGCCGCGCTCATCCCCGACTGGGAGGTCGCTCCGTATGCGCTGGACTTCATCGAGTACAGCGTGGGCGAATCCCACAGCTACCCGCGCTTCCTACGCTACGATTGCCATGGACAGCGCCCCTACACGAATTGGAATCCGTACACGTATGCGTGCACCGATTTTCGTGTAGTGCTTTGGGACGACCCCTACTACTACCCGGCGTATCGCTACGCAGGCACCCGCGTCGTCTTCCCGAGGCCTCTTCGAAATCGCCCCCGGTACACGGTCGTCGTGGGCGCAACGGGCGAGGGCTGGTCACCGCTTGTCCGGTATCGCCAAGCGCCGCCACTTCCGCGTCGGGCAACGCAGTACAAGGAGTTGGGCGTAGCGACGACACCCAGCTCAGCGGCGCCGACCAGGCGCCCGCAGAATCGGGTTCCGAGTGCGGGGATTCGGAGTGCCGCCCCTCGCCGACCCGCTTCAGCTCCGAGCAGGGCGGCGGCGAACCCCAATGCGACGCGGCGAACGGCGGAAGCGGCGACCCCGTCCGCTGCGTCGCCACGACACACGAACTCGTCGGGATCGACCCCACGCGCAGCGACTTCTAGACCCGGGACCTCGAGCCGACGGGCCGAGCAGCCCGCGAATGCGCGCCCCGGTACGAGCCGCTCGGCCAGTCCGCGGTTGGCGACACCGTCCCGGCCCACGCTACAGCGCAGGCCGGCTGCTAAGACGACACGCGGCGCAACGTCGGGCCGCACGAACGCATCGCGGCCGAATCTCCGGCCGAGTACCTCCCGCGGTTCCGCGGTGTCAGGGTGGAGGACCCGTGTGGTTGCTCCGAGCCGCCCATCGGGCCCCCCGCGTGCTCAGCCTCAGACCCAGCAGCGTCGTCGCGGGTCTGCTATGCCGACCCGCAGCGCGCCATCGACCCGGTCCAGGCCGACCGCGACGCGCGCACGCCCGACCACCACGCGCGCGCGGCCAGCGACCAGCGGGGCGCGCCCGACGACGTCCAGGCCCGCTACGCGATCGGCTCCGGCGAGGCACCCGACTGTGAGCGCCCGGCCGAAGCCCCCGCCGAGACGTGGCGGACGTGGCGGCTGACTCGACCTAGCGGTTTCCGAACGAGATCGCGAACTGAGCCAGTATGTTTTCTCCGAGATCACCGGTTTGGACTGCGGCCGCCGCTGACACGTTGAGTGGCCCGAGCACGAGGCTCGCCCCGCCGCTGTACTGTACCCCGTCGGTGATCACAGCAGCGCCACCCCGGATGTGCAGGATCTTTAGGCTTCGGAACTCGGCGCCCGCACCCAGGTGGAATTTGGGCGAAAGCGCGATCCCTTCATCGCTGAAACGATTGTGCAGGTCGCCCGAGATGGTGAAATCATCGGACAGGTCCAAGGCCGCTCCGACCGAGATGGACGGCTTGAAATGAGGTCCGGCGACCGCGCTCTTCAGTCCGGCGGGCGCGCCACTGTAGGCCTCTGGATCGAAGCTGCTGTCGCTGCTACCCACCTCGAACGACGCTGAACCCGGCCGGTATGCCAGCTCCGCCACGTCCCATTCGAATGTGTTGAGCACGTTGGTCAGGGACACACCGATCGAAAAACGGTCTTGCTTCATCATGAAGCCGAGGTCGACGCCTATTCCCCGACCGCCTGCGGCAGCATCGATGTCGTCACAGTCCGTTCCATTCACGACGTCGCAAGAGTGCACGATCGGGAAGTTCGCGTTCACGTTGATGGGATCTGCCTGTACCGTTCCCGAGCCGCGCCCAATCGCGAGCGCGTGGCCGACCATGTACTTCAGCGTGGCGCCCAGCGCCATGTCGCCCGTGGCGCTACTGAGGGGGATTCCGAAGCTGAGGCCGGCGGTCGTCATGGCAAAAGCATCCACGGAGGCACCGGCGAGATTGAGGCTGGTGGCCGAGCCCGTTCTTCCGGCGTTTCCAAACAGCAAGGCTTCCATCGTGCCCGGGGGCAGGTTGACGGCCGCGGAAACGACCGTGGACGCTTGCAGGCCGATGTTGCCGAACGTCAGCGCGAATTCGGACAGGTCGATGCCAGCCGTACCCGTCTGGCCGCCTTGAGCGGTGATTTCGTCCAGCCAAGTCTGTTTCGTGGCGTTCGGGACCAGAATGCCCTCGAAGTCCGCTAGGTCACTCAGGCCGATGGGGTCCAGTCCCGAGCGCACTTGGACCGGCAAGAAAGTCAGGCTGAAGCCCGATCCCGGCATGGCAAGCCCGGCGGGGTTGACGCTGATCGCGCCAAAGCCGCGCACGGTGGCGGTATTGTTGCCGGAAAGGCCAAGGGTGGACGCGCTGGCGTTGGCGAGTTGGGCCGACGCCGGCGTTGGCATGACTCCCCAGGCGGCCAGAGCCACCACGGCGAGCGAAGCAAAAATTCTATTCGTGCGCATGGTCTCTCTCCTAGCCGATTTGGATGGTGGCGTCGAGCGTGACTTGGATGGTCATCTCATCGCCTGGACTCACCGTGATCGATCCACCGCTGGCAGTCCCCGATCCCGAGAAGTTGATATTTGGCTGACCGAGCCACATACGCAGTTCGGCGTTCGTGTAGCTGATGCTGGTGCTCGACGTCGCCCCAGAGCCGATGGTTAGCGTCTTCGACGTCGGACCGATGTTGATAGTCCCCGCGACCGAGATGCCGAACGGGTTCACGATGTCCAGGAGGAGTGAGGCCACCTGGATTCGGTCGATCAGTTGCGTGTCGATGTTCTCGACGTCCAGCGGCTCAGGGTCGAATTCGACCGATTGGCTCGAAACGTTCACGGTCGCAGAGGTCACGAGTAGCGAACTGATGGTGGCGGTCACCGTGACCTGATCGCTTGTGTCGATGAGCGCGACCTGACCACCTACGGACACGATTGCCACTGATGCGAAGAAGGCTGTACCGACGCTCGCCGACCCAATCGACATCGTTCGCATCAGCGTGGCGCCCGCGGTCAACGATTCCGTGGCGCCGTCGACGATGATCTGCCCCAGCTCGGCGCCCGATGGTCCGTCTGAGATCGTGACCGTAAGAGACCCGCCACCAGCGATGGGATCGAAGGAGAAGCCGTTTGCGATCTGGATCTCAATGGACGCGTTCGAGATCGTAGCAGCCGTTACATCGGCAGGTAGGTTCTCACTCGTGTCGAAGGAGGTCGAAAACGCGGGGGCCGGCGCCGTGAGGCCGTTCAGGGCCGCGCAAGCGCCGCACGCAGCGCCCAATGTTTGGCCGGTCGAGAACGGATCCATGCTCACACTGAAGCTGTTACCGGAGACCGAAACCCCGGCTGGCAGCAACTGGTCCACTGATAGCGTGGTCTCCTCGATGGGGACGATCCACCGCTGCTCCAGAATCGGTGGATCGGTGGGCACTTCACACCCGGAGAAGAGGAGGCATCCGGCCACGGCGGTGGACACCATCCGAAAACGGTTCATGAGGCACTCCTTAGACGGCGTGAAAGGCGACACGAGTATTGCTCGGTCGGTGTCTCTCGGGAGGGGCGCGGTTGGGGGGGGGGCGCCCGCGTGGAATCAACTCTCAGCGGGTGCTTCAACACTAACCTCTATCACTGACTCGTCAATCAATGCGGACGTTGGCGAAAGCCGTACAGCCTTCTTGGACTTCGAGGGCAGTCCGCGCACGATTAGCTTTGGCTCTCTCCGGGCCTCACTCCTCTATACTCACGCGCTGCTTCTTGGACACGGATCGCATTCGGAATTTCTGTATCGTGGCGCACATCGACCACGGCAAATCGACGTTGGCCGACCGGTTGCTCGAGGGCACCCAAACGCTCGATGCGCGCCAGATGCGCGAGCAGGTGTTGGACGACAACGAGCTCGAGCGCGAGCGTGGGATCACCATCAAGCTGCACGCGGTTCGCATGGCGTATGAGGCGGAAGACGGGAACGAGTATGAGCTGAACCTCATCGACACGCCGGGGCACGTGGACTTCACCTACGAGGTGTCGCGCTCGCTGGCGGCTTGCGAAGGGGCGATTCTCGTCGTGGACGCGACCCAGGGTGTGCAGGCTCAGACGCTCTCGAACCTGTTCCTGGCGCTCGACGCCGACTTGGAGATCATTCCGGTTATCAACAAGATCGACCTGCCGGGAGCGGAACCTGAGCGACGGCGGGACGAGGTCGTCGACCTGCTGGGCGTCGAAGCTGACTCCGTACTCCTGGCGAGCGCGAAAGAAGGAGTCGGCATCGACGCAATCCTGGAGGCGGTCGTTGCACGAGTGCCGCCGCCGCAGGGTGACATCAACGCCCCGCTGCGTGCACTGATCTTCGACTCGTACTACGACAAGTATCTCGGAGCAGTGCCCTCCATTCGCGTCGTCGACGGCACCATCAAGGCCGGAACGAAGATCACGTTCGGGACTGTCGACGCGAAGTATGATGTCACCGAGGTCGGGAGCCTACGCCTGGGCCGCTGGCCGCGCTCAGAGCTTACGCCAGGACAGGTGGGGTACGTCGTTGCCACAATCAGGGCGGTCGCTGATACGAAGGTCGGAGACACGATTCTCGATGCTGAGAACCGAGCGGACGAGTTGCTGCAGGGGTATAAAGAGGTTCGCCCGATGGTGTTCGCTGGCCTGTACCCGACGGATGCGGACGACTACGAGGATCTGCGTGAAGCGTTGGAGCGCCTGAGACTCAACGACGCCTCGCTGCAATACGTGCCCGAAACGTCGATCGCCCTCGGCTTCGGTTTCCGGTGCGGGTTCCTTGGGCTACTCCACATGGAGATCGTGCAAGAACGCCTCGATCGGGAGTTCGGCGTCGAACTCATCACGACGGTGCCGAATGTGGAGTACTACGTCACGCTCACCGATGGCTCTGAATTGCACGTCGAGAGCCCGACTGCGCTGCCCGACCCCGTACGCATCGAGTCGATTGCCGAACCCATCGTGCTCGCGCGTATCCTCTGCCCATCCGAGTACATCGGCAACGTTCAGAAGCTCTGTCACGAGCGCCGGGGGACCTTCAAGGGCATGAACTACCTGGATCCGCAACGCGTCGAATTAGACTTCGAGCTGCCGCTCTCTGAGATCGTGCTCGACTTCTACGACCGCCTCAAGAGCGGTACGCGGGGCTACGCGGGGCTCGACTACGAGTTCATCGAGATGCGGCCGGACCAGCTCGTCCGCCTCGACATCCTCGTGAACGGAGATCCGGTGGACGCGTTCAGCGTGATCATCCACGAGGACAAGGCCTTCCTGCATGGCCGTGATCTGGTGCGGAAGCTCAAGGAACTGATCCCTCGGCAGCAATTCGCGGTCTCGCTGCAGGCCGCGATCGGAAACGACGTCATTGCCCGCACGAACGTGAAGCCGCACCGCAAGGCTGTGACCGCCAAGTGTTATGGCGGGGACATCACCCGCAAGCGCAAGCTGCTCGAAAAGCAAAAGGCGGGGAAGAAGCGAATGAAGCTGGTCGGAACCGTAGAGATTCCTCAGGAGGCCTTTCTGGCGGTGCTGCACCTGGGTGACGATTGAACGAGCAGGTTTCGATCGTTCTCTCGACGTACGAGCAACCGCGCTGCTTGGAGCTGGCGCTACTTGGATACGCGCGCCAGACGCTTTCGGACTTCGAGGTGGTGGTCGCCGACGATGGTTCGGGCCCGGAGACGGCAAGCGTAGTGCGGCGGGCAGCCGAAGAGGGACTGAACGTGCGCCATGTCTGGCACCCCGACCGGGGATTCAGAAAGACCGAGGCGCTCAATCGGGCGATCGCTGCCGCCGCCGGTGCTTATCTGATCTTCAGCGACGGGGACTGCATTCCCAGAGACGACTTCGTGGCCACCCACCTGAGCCTTGCGGAACCGGATCGATTCCTGTCAGGCGGGTACTTGAAGCTTCCGGAGTCGGTGACGCTCGAGGTGGACGAGCGCGCCATCGACACCGGTCATGTATTTGATGCGTCGTGGCTCCGGGCACACGGATACCGCCCGGGGCGCCGAGCTCTGCGGCTCACCAGGAGTGCCATGCTCGCGCGCGCGCTCGACGCCATAACGCCGACCCGACCAACCTGGAATGGCCACAGTGCCTCGACTTGGAAGGAGCATCTGCTGAGCATCAACGGATTCGACCTGGACATGGGCTGGGGTGGCCTCGACCGGGCTGCGGGCGAGCGGCTCGAGAACGCCGGGGTTCACGGCAAGCAGATTCGGCACCGCGCGGTCTGCCTACACCTTCACCATGGGCGCCCCTACAAGGACCCTGCGACGACGCGGGCGAACCGGGCCATCCGCGACCGCATACGTCGACAGCGGGAGACGCGCGCGCCGAACGGTCTGCGAGAAACCGCAGCGATCGACGTGTCCGTGCGCATCGACCCCGAGGCTACTGCGTGAGCGGCGGCTGGGTCGTCGGCGTGGACATCGGGGGGACCAACCTGGTCGTGGGCCTCGTCCCCGTCGCGGGAGGCGATCCCTTGGCTTTGCGTTCGCGTGCCACCGAGCCCGAACGCGGCGCGGACGCGGCCGTGGCTGACATCGAGCGCATGGCCGGAGACGCGATTAAGGAGGTGCTCGACGCGCACGGAGGCTCGCGTGACGACATCGTCGGCGTCGGGATCGGTTGCCCCGGCCCGCTCGATCTCGATGCAGGGGTCGTGATCGCGACGCCAAATCTCGGCTGGACCGACTATCCCATCCGCGACCGCATCGCGCATGGTCTCGACTTGCCTGCCACGCTCGACAACGACGCCAACTGCGCCACGTACGGCGAATGGTGGCAAGGCGCGGGGCGGGGCGTCAGCACGTTGGTGGGTGTCACGCTGGGTACAGGGATCGGCGGTGGCGTGATCCTCGACGGACGCGTCGTGCGTGGCGCCTCGGGCAGCGCGGGGGAGATCGGGCATACCACGATCGATCTCAACGGTCGGCGCTGTGCGTGTGGCAACTACGGATGCCTGGAGGCCTATGCGTCCGGTCCGAACATCGCCGCGCGTGCGCGCGAAGGCGTAGAGGCCGGTTACGAGTCCGTGCTCTCGGAGTTGGTAGAGAATGACCTCGAGCGCATCACCGCCGTGACCGTGTACGAGGCGCTCGTGCTGGGGGACGAGTACGCCCACGAAGTGATGCTCGAGACCGCCAAGATCCTGGGAGCCGGCGTAGCCAATATCGTGAATACGCTCAACCCGGAGGTCATCGTCATCGTTGGGGGCGTCACGCGCGCAGGTGATCACCTGTTCGGTCCGTTACGCGCCGAGGTACGTCGTCGGGCGTTCAAGTCCGCGGTCGAAGCATGCCAGATCGTACCGGGCGAGCTTCCGGAGACGGCGGGTGTGATCGGTGCAGCCGGGATCTTCGTTTCGGAGGTCCTGGACGGTCGATCGGAAAGGGAAGTGGGTGCGTGAAGCAACCTCGCACCCTGGGCGTAATCGGAACGCTGGTATGGGATCACATATCGGACCGCGATGGCCGTTCTGAGCCGATCGAGGAGTGGGGTGGTATCGGGTACGCTTTGGGCGCGCTCAGCGCCTCCATTCCCCAGGGATGGCGACTGCTGCCGATCCTCAAGTTGGGGCGTGACCTCGCCGAGGACGGCCGGCGCTTCCTGCGAAGCATTCCGGGCGTCGATGACTCGGGTATCATCGTCGTACCAGAGCCGAACAACCGGGTCGAACTGCGCTACCAGGACGATGCGCGGCGCATGGAGCGGCTTACGGGAGGCGTGCCACCCTGGACCTGGCCGGAACTGGCGCCGATCGTCGAGTTGTGTGATGCACTTTATGTGAACTTCATCTCGGGCTTCGAGATGGACCTGGGTACCGCGCAGGCGTTACGCGTGGGGTACCGCGGCCCCGCGTACGCCGACCTCCACTCGCTCTTCCTCCACATGACCCAGCATGGCGTGCGAGTGCCTCGGACCTTGGAGGCGTGGGAAGCGTGGCTTCGGTGTTTCGACGCGGTGCAAATGAACGAGGACGAATTCGAGTTGCTCGGTGCTCAGGGTGACCCCTGGGCGCTCGCTGCTGGGGCGCTTGGCCCCGGTCTGCGGCTCATCGCGGTAACGCTCGGTCCGCGCGGCGCCGCCTTTGTATCCTCCGCCGACTTTGTTGCCGACCCGGCGCGTTGGCGGCAGGATGAACGCGTCGCATTGTCGACCGGCGTGCACAGCGGCAAGGTCGGGCCTCTCGACATGCCCAGAACCGGAGACCCGACAGGTTGCGGGGACGTCTGGGGAGCGACCGCCTTCGCCCGGATGTTGGCGGGTGACGACCTCGAGACTGCGATGACCCACGCGAACCGGTTCGCGGGGCGAAACGTGGATCATCGAGGCGCGCGCGGGCTGTGGCGACACTTGGCGGGTCGACTCTCGCATGTGGAGGAGAGCAGGTGAACGTAGTAGCAGTGCCGGGATCGTTGGACCATCAGACGGTCGACGGGTTGCTCGACGCTGTCGCGGCCATGCAGGAGCAGCGCTCGTTGTTCGATGCTCGTCACGTGCGTTGGATCGACCCGAACGGCATGGTGGCGCTTCTCGCCGCTGGCTCGGTCGCGAGAGACCGGCAGGGCGCCTTGCCGCGGCTGGAATTGCCCGAGAGCGTTGACGTACTCGGCTACCTCAGCCGCATGGGCTTCTTTCGGGAGGCTCAGGGCATCTTCGACTTCGATGGACACCCGCCGCGACGAGCTTCGGGGACCTCGGACGTCCTGCTCGAGATCACGCAGATCCAGGGCAACGCGGACGTACACAAGGTCATCGACCGAGTGCAAAGCGGGACCGGCGCAGTGCTCGCGTCGAAACTCCACTACCCCGCGACTGCGGTTGTCCCGTTCTCTGTCATCCTCTCGGAAGTGTGCCAGAACATCATCGAGCACGCTGATGCGTCCGGGTGGGTCGCCGCGCAGGCGTACAACTGGGCGCGCCGACTCGGCCGGTATGTGGTGGTGATCTCCGTAATGGATCTCGGCCGCGGCTTTCGCGGTTCTCTGACCGAGGAGCATTCGGCGCGATATGGAGATCGGTGGGGTGATACGACGGCGCTCGAGGCCGCGTTCCTGCACGGGCTGACTCGCTTTCCGGATTCCGGCCGCGGCCAAGGAATCCAGCAAATGCGTCGCCAAGTACAACGCTGGAACGGCGCGATCACGATCCGGAGTGGCACGGCGCGCATCGGACAGGTCCCGGAGTGGGACGACTCTCCGCCGCTCGTCGATACGCTGGAACCATTTCCAGGTGCTCAGATCAGCATCATCCTGCCGGCACGGGTCGACGAATGAGCGACGTGCCGCCGGATCCCATCGCGATCGACGTGGGTAGCCTGGTCCAGAAGACGGTCACGTCGCTCTACTCGCACTTGGTCACTCGCCCAACAGGTCGTGCGGTCCGCATGGCGATCGAGACCCAACTGAGTGGAGCGGGCCAGCAGTCGCTCTCTCTGATCGATCTATCCGAGGTCACGATTCTCGACTACTCGTGCGCTGATGAGGTCGTCGCCAAGCTACTCCAGCGGTACCTGCACGAACGCGCGCACGAGGCGTTCTTCGTCTTTTGCGGCGTGCACGAGCCGCACCGGGACCAGATTCAGGTCGTGCTGGAGCGTCAGAGTCTGGTTGCTGTCGGTGAAACCGAAGCCGGCAGCTTTGAGTTGCTCGGCGCGCCTGAGCCGATCGAGGCATCCAGCTGGCTGGTGCTCGAACAACACGGACTCGTCACCACGGAGGACTTGACCGACCTCTACCCCGATGAGGACACGCGCCATGCCCTCGACCGGTTGGTCGAGCGTCGCGTCGCGTTTCGCAGTCCTGTCTCGGGCCGGTACCATGCGCTCAGCCGACTGGTTCGGCATCTCTTGTAGGCCCCTTCTAGCGAGGCACCATGTCCGACGAACAGAAGCCGGCTCGCTTGCCCGGACCGGCAACGGTCGCGATCCACGGGGCGGTAGAGGCGAAGCGCTCTGGACAGCCCATCGTTCCGCCCATCGTGCGTAGCGCGACGTTCCAATGGGCTACGCCGGAAGACGGGGAGCTACGCTACGGCCGGTACGGCAACCCCAACCAGCTCCTGGTTGGGCGCAAGATCGCAGCCCTGGAGGGCAGCGAGGCCGCGGTGGCTCTCGGCAGCGGCATGGGCGCTACCGCGATGACATTTCTCGCGCTCGCCGAAGCTGGTGACCATATCGTCGCGTCGAAGTACCTGTATGGTGCCACACACACTCTGCTTGAGCGCGAGCTCCCGCGGCGGGGGGTCGAGACGACCTTCGTCGAGCCGGAGTCGCTCGCGGGGTGGCAGGATGCGCTGCAGCCGAACACTCGGGTCTTTCACGTCGAATTGCCGACCAACCCCAGCCTGCGCTTCTTCGATCCGCGGCCCATCGCGGCCCTCGCGCACGAACACGGGATTACAGTCACCTGCGACGCGACCTTCGCTTCACCGATGAACTTTCGCGGTATCGAGGCGGGGATCGACGTCATCATTCACAGCGCTACGAAGTATCTCGGGGGTCACTCCGACCTGATCGCTGGGGCGGTAGCTGGCACCAGAGGGCTAGTGGAGGAAGTCTCGCGGCTCTCGCGCTTATACGGCCCGGCGCTGGACCCTGACGCAGCGTGGCTGCTGGACAGAGGCATGCGAACGCTGGAGGTGCGCGTTGCTCGCCACAACACGAATGCCACCGCGATCGCAGAGTGGTTCGAGACGAAAGAAGAGGTGGTGACGACCATCTACCCCGGCTTGCCCAGCCACCCCGATCATGCGATTGCCGCCGAGCTGATGAACGGATTCGGCGGCATGGTGAGCATCGTGCTCGCTGGGGGAGGTGATGCGGCTGATCGCTTCCTGGGTGAGCTGAAGGTGGCCTCGGCCGCGCCCAGCCTGGGAGGCGTGGAGACGTTGCTCTCGCAACCACGCCACACGTCGCACGCCCACCTGAGCCCGGGAGAACGCGAAGCGCTGGGGATCCCAGAGGGCTTCGTCCGCATCAGCGTCGGGATCGAGAACGTCGAAGATCTGATTGCCGACTTCGATCAAGCGCTAGGAAGCTGCTAGGGTCACCTACCGACGTCGATCACCGCTCGTAACGCTACTTGCCGCCCATGAAGGGATAGGTGTAGTCGGTCGGTGGTACGAAGGTCTCCTTGATCGTGCGCGCACTCACCCAGCGTAGCAGGTTCAACATCGAGCCGGCTTTGTCGTTCGTTCCGGATGCTCGAGCGCCGCCGAACGGTTGTTGGCCCACCACTGCGCCGCTCGGCTTGTCGTTGATATAGAAGTTGCCGGCCGAGTGCCGAAGCGCCTCCATGGCCTCCCGGATGGCACTCCGATCTCTTGCGAACACGGCGCCGGTCAGCGCGTAGGGCGAGGTCGTGTCCACGACCTTCAGCGTCTCCGACCAGTCTGCGTCGTCATAGACGTAGATCGTGATTACGGGGCCGAAGATCTCATCGCACATCGACCTGTAGTCGGGGTTCTTGGCGACGATGATGGTTGGGCGGATGAACCAGCCCTCGCTATCGTCGCACTTGCCACCCACGATGACATCCGCATCCTCCGACTCCTGAGCCTGTTCGATGTAGCCCCGGATCTTCTCGAACGCTCTCTGGTCGATGACTGCGTTCAGGAAGTTGGTGAAGTCGCGTGGATCGCCCATGGTGAGCTCAGCAGTTTCCTCTACCAGTGGGCCCTCGAGCTCAGCCCACATGCTCGCGGGGATGTATGCACGTGACGCGGCGCTGCATTTTTGTCCTTGGTACTCGAACGCTCCGCGAACTATGGCGGTCTTCACTGCGGCTGAGTCGCCGCTGGGATGCACGACGATGAAGTCCTTGCCGCCGGTCTCGCCCACAATACGCGGATAACCGTCGTAGGTGCCCATGCTGTCGCCGATCGTCTTCCAGAACGTATTGAAGACGCGGGTCGAGCCGGTGAAGTGAACGCCGGCGAACTCGGGACGAGAGAGCAGGTTGGCCGTGATTTGCGCGGCATCACCAGCAATGAAGTTGATCACCCCGGCCGGCAAACCCGCCTGCTCGAACAGCTTCATGACGTAATAGTTCGCGAGGATCGCTGTGTGACCGGGTTTCCAGACGACGGTGTTGCCCATCATCGCCGGCGTACCGGCTAGGTTGGCTCCGATCGCGGTGAAGTTGAACGGCGTCACCGCGTACACGAACCCCTCGAGTGACCTATACTCGGAGCGGTTCCACACGCCCTTGTCGGACATCGGCTGCATCGAGTAGATCTGCTGGGCGAAGTGGGCCCCGATGCGAAAGAAGTCGATGATCTCGCAGGCCGAATCGATTTCCGCCTGGAAGGCTGTCTTGCTCTGGCCCAGCATCGTCGCGGCGTTCAGCTTCTGGCGCCACGGGCCTGCGAGCAGCTCGGCGGCGCGCAGGAAGACGGACGCGCGGTCCTCCCAGCGGGTCGTCGACCAGTCGGCGTGGGCGTCGAGGGCGGCCGCGACCGCCAGGTCGATTTCTTCAGGACCGGCTTTGTTTGCGCGCGCGAGGACGTGACCGTGCGAGTGCGGCATCACCACGTCGAAGGTGTTGCCAGTGCGTATCTCGTTACCCCCGATGATGAGGGGAATCTCGATCACCTGGCTCGCCTGCGTCTCGAGCTCGGCCTTGAGTTCAGTGCGCTCGCTGGTACCGGGTGCGTAGGAGAGTACCGGCTCGTTCGATGGAGGCGGAATGCTTGGGATGCCGTTCATGGTGCTGGGGCGGGGTAACGGGATATGTAGACGAAAAAGGGGGCGGAGGAACCGCATCGTTCTCCCGCCCCCCGGACCTTCCCGTCTTGGTCAGATCACTCAAAGAATTTCACCTTGCTCATTCCGTCACGCAACCGCTCCCAGCGGCTCTGTGTAGCCGTCCCCGTGGGGGTGTAACTGTAGTAGTACTGCAAGTAGCAGCTCTTCGTCCGGATTTGCGGTCGTGACGGCGTTCAGGACAGCGCCGAACACGCGCACTCCAAGGTGTCGCAACTGGTCGACCGAGCGCTCGGTCGCACGTTGTTCGGTTTCCCGTGATCGCAGCACGATGCCCACCCCGTCGGTATGCACCGCGAGGATCGCGGAGTCGGTTACCGCGAGTACCGGCGGTGAGTCGATGATGACCTGGTCATAGCGACCCTCGAATTCCTCGATGAGGTGGAACGACTGATAGTCGGGCACATCAGGCGCCACCCAGACGTCCCGCATGATCAAGGAGCGAGCATCCTCGACGGGCACGCGCGCCAGCCGCATGCCCCGGGGGTCGACGACCGTTGCCTTAATGGTGGCGGAGCCGAGAACCTGGATCTCCGATTCAATCGGATCGACGAAGAGGTTGAGGCCACCTACGCTTGGGATATTGACGAGTCCTGACGACCGCTCTTGTGGGTCGTTGACCTGCAATGCGACGGTGGCGGTATACGTGGTTCGTGATTGCGAGACCTTGAAGATCGATGAGGCGGTCGTCACGGTGAAAATCACCAGCACGAGCCACAGGCGTCGCGCGATGACCGTCCAATAGTCGGAGATATGGGGCGTAGCCCCTAGATCCTCCGGACTGGGATCGATGTACGGTTGCTGGCCAGGATCGATATTCGTGCGCCTCTGGGGGGTGTGATCTAGTCGTACCCACGATACTGCAAGGTCTGTTCCCGCTCCAGTGGCGAGATTTCTCGAGTAAACATTTGTTCCCTAGGTTGTCGCAAATTCTGTCATGCGCGCCGATAAATCAATGATTGCTTGCCCTACGACATGGAGTGTCGGGTGGATTGGCCTTGGGCTGAAGATTTGTTCTATGAGTACCTTTCTTCCGCTTATGGGCTACTTTTTTCCGCGTCGGTGTCGCGCGTGCGGCCGATCACGAGAGGCCCCCAGGCGTCCGATAATCCAACGGCAAGCGGCCACCAAAGAACCAGAAGTGGAATAGAATCAATGATGAGTGCAAATGAATTCTGACGAACTGCGTCGCTCGATCATGGCCGCGCTCTCCCGCATTAGGCACCCGGGGAGTGGGCGCGATCTCATCGCTGGCGGACACGTACAGAATGTGGAGGTGGGGGACGACGGTGTGGTGCACTATCAGTTTCTCCTCCGCCCGGAGGACTCGGGCGAGCTGGTCAAGGAGGCGCGCTCGGCAACGGAGGCGGTGCAAGACGTCACCGACGTCAAGATCAACGTGCAGCTTCCCCAGATGGCTGCTTCCGGTGGGAAGGGCAGGCAGGGTGGGCTGAAGCCTGGATCGGTTCCCGCGCCCACCCCCAAGCCAGGTATCCTGACGAGCGTGAAGCAGGTGATCGCGGTGAGCTCGGGCAAGGGTGGTGTCGGCAAGTCCATGGTCGCGGCCAACCTGGCGGCGGCATTTGCGCGCTCAGGCCGAGCGGTAGGGCTCCTGGATGCGGACATCTACGGTCCAAATATACCTCTGATGTTCGGTGTGAACCGACGTCCCTCCGTGAGCGGCGGGAAGGGTCAGGAACTCATTGAACCGCTCGAAGCTCACGGTGTGAAGCTCATGAGTCTCGGCTTTCTTCTGGACAAGGAGCAGCCGGCGATCATGCGTGGGCCCCTCGTCTCCGGAATCCTCAAACAGTTCTTGGAGCAGGTCGATTGGGGGCCACTCGACCTATTGGTGATCGACATGCCGCCGGGCACAGGGGACGCTCAACTCTCCCTCGTGCAGACGATCGACCTGGACGGCGCGGTGATGGTGACGACGCCGCAAGACGTCTCAACTGGTGACGTGCGCCGAGGCGTGAAGATGTTCGAGCGAGTGAATACCCGTGTGCTCGGCGTGGTCGAGAACATGAGTGGGCTCGCGTGCCCGCACTGCGAAGAGATCATCGATGTCTTCGGATCGGGCGGAGGAGAGGCGCTGGCGCGCGAGATGGAGCTTTCGTTTCTCGGGCGCATACCGCTGGATCCTGAAGTGCGCATGGCCGGGGACGACGGCGCGCCTACGGTAATCTCCGCACCTGAGTCAGCCGCAGCCGCGGCGCTCATGGCGGTGAAGGACGCGATCGAGGATCGGCTGGGGGCTCTGGCGGGAGCCTAAAAGCGATTCTCTATCCATCGTTGGTCGGCCGCCACTGCGGCGCGGTCGAAGAACGCGAGCGAGAATGCCGCGCCGATGCCGAGCATGAGCCCGAGCAGGCCTCCGAGCACCACGCTGACGTGGCCGCGGCCGTGGTTGGGTGACGCTCCCGTCGCGGGGTCGAAGACCCGGACGTAGGGTGCTGCGGCCCCACGGGCGATCTGAGCTTGATACAACTGAGACAAGATGAACTGATGGCTCTCCTGGTCGATACGCACCTGGGCTTCGAGACTCGCCATCCGGCTCTCGATCTCCGGGAAGTCGGCCATCTGTATTCGTAGGGCTTCGTCCCGCTGCTCCAGGAGGTCCAGAGCCCTATGCACGGCGCCAAGACTCGCGGTCGCGGCCTGCTGCAACTGTGCGGCGACCTCAGCAATCTCCACTCTCTTGGCGATGACGGTGGGGTGGGCTTCAGCAAGGTCATGTCGCTTCCGGAGAGTCTGATCTACTCCTACCCGCTACCGCCAAGACTCGGCAGGGCGCGCGGATAAATCAAGGATCACATGTCGTGCGTCGCCGGCTACTCCCCGAGCCACTTCCGGTCGGCCGCGGACAACGAGCCTCCGCCGGTCATCTTCTCGAAGATCTTCACCGCGATCCAACCGACCAACAGCACCGGCGCGACCTTGAAGAGCAAGAAGAAGGCGAGGCCGAAGGTCAGAGAGAAAAGCGTGCCGACGATCGAGAGAACGACCCCGGCGACCAGCAGAGTAATGAGGCCCACTGCGAAGAATGTGAGTAGCGTGCTGATCATGGTGCTCTCCTAACGAACCTCGGTGTCACTCAGCGAACCCACACAACCTTGACGCTGCCGAACGCGGCGTCCAGGTCGACGGTCACTTTGCGGTCGGCGTCTTCATAGTCGAGCGAGTAATACCAGTCTCCGCGCTTGACCAGGCCTTCGGAATCCAGGGACACGAGGAAGCCCTCCTTTCGGAGTCGCAATCCGAGCCCTTCTGGGACGCGGAGCTCGAGAGCCCCCAGGCCCATGTCGATAGAGACGCTCGCGTCACGCTGCCAGCGACCGTTGAGCCAGAGCGTGACTTGTCCGACGCCGGCGTCGACCTCGATGCGTTCGGCGTTGAGATTGCCAAGATGCCGGGCCTCGAACTCGGCCGCGCCGATCTCGAAGCGTGCCGTCGACATGCCCACTGAGTTGGGCTCCGAGATGTCGATGGTCGATTGCGAGGCTCCCGTGCTCAAATCGAGGTCCGTCAAGGCAAGGCCGCCAAAGTCGATGTCGGCTCGTACCGCTCCGAACTCGAGATCCATGTCCATCGGAATCCCACGGGCGAACTCCAGGTCGAGCTCGCCACTCTGCTTGTTGCGACCGATGTTGAAGCCACGGCCGATCGACTCTACGCCGAGGTGCAGGCGATCTCCTGAGAAATCCGAAACCGGCTCGAAGATGTCTTCGTCGTAGCGCAAGTTCATGCGGTACAGAACGCCCCCATCCGCGGCTCCGATCTTGAGGTGACCAGCGCCGTACTCCACGAAGACTCGAATTTCGCTGTTGTCTTCGATCTGGTGGGACATGGTCACGGTCCGCCAGCTCTGGCCCGCGAGCAGCGCGGGGGCCACGGCAACCGTCACCGCGGCGATGTACAGGGCCTTACGCATCGTCGGAGTCCTCGTCGACCTTGTCAGCTGTTTCGTCAACGTCCACTTCGACATCCACGTCCATCGCTCGTTCCCACGCGGCATCGGGATCGTAGGTAGACGCCCACTCGTTGCGCCGGCCGGCTCGAGTGAGCAAGACCGCGCCGAATCCGATCTGGATCGCGAAGAAGGTGACCACCGATCCGGCGAACGCGAGCAGTCCGGTGAGGAACCCGAGGAACGGTGTGATCGAGAGCACGTTGGCCGCCATGAAGGCGAGCATCAGTCCAAAAAGGCCACCGAAGATCGTATAGATCGGGTTGGATTTGCGAATCCATCCGGTCCAAGGGTATTCGCTGTCGGCGAGCCACTCGCCGGTATTGCGCGCGACCACCACGTAACCCATCACACCCGCGGCACACGCGGCCAGCGGGAAAAGGGGTAGCCATACGAGCGCAACCGGAATGCCGATGACCGAGACCGTGAGTGCCACGGCTCCGAGAAGCCACACGGGAATCAGCAGGAGTGTGCCCGCCATACCGACCATCGCGGAACGGCCCGGAGAGCGCCGAGCGGTGTCGGCGATCGTGTCCACGTTGGTGCCGGCGAAGGCGACTGCGCCCGCCCCGAGAAGACCCAGGACCAAAATGCTGATCAAGTTCTTGACGAGCTCGCCGACCCCTCGGAAGACCGAACGGAATGGGGCCATGAGCGAGAAGCCATTGTCTGCATCGCTGAACTCCAGGCGGGTCATGTCGCGGATTTCACGACGCAGCTGAGCCCGGAGCTCCGCTTGTACTTCCTCGCGGATCTTGCTGCGAATCTCGGACTCGTTGACACGCTCTTCCTCGAGTAGATCGACCAAGCCGTCTTCAACGGTGCCGAGGTTGCGGACCAAGCGAGCATCTGCGAGTCGAACCTCTCCGCGGACCCGGCTCCCTTCGAGCAGCTCCAGCGTGCCATCCACCACGATGACGTCGCCATCGACTTCGCCCTCGATGCGCGCGTCGCCCTGGATCACCACGAGCGTACCGTCGACGGTCGAGCCCGCCGGCACGACGACATCCTCATCGATATGAATGGCGAATTCGCCTCTCAATCCCGCGAGCGCTTCCCCGAGCAATCCCAGCTCACCGGTCGCGTTGAGAAACAGTGACAGCAGGGACCCAGGATCGCCCGCGACTGTGACCGGCGCCCTCGATGAGTTGCTGCTGACCGTGATCTCGAACGAAGACAACGCGTCTTCCAACGCACGGTCGACTTCGCGCGCCAGGTCGGCCAGGTCGTTTGCCAGGTCGGCTGGAACCGACCAGTCGGAGAGCATGATCGCGAGCTCGCCATCGTCCAGAGACACGGCCTGCCCCAACAAGGACCGCCACGCGGCCTCGAGTTGGTCGCCTGGCTCGAACATGCCGACAACGTCCCCATCGATCACAACCAAACCATCCTCGAACGCGATCTCGAGCGCGCCGTCGTCGGAGAATTCGAGTCGGAGTGCGGCTTCTGAGCGACCGACCGCGACCTCTTTCGATACCACGTCGCGAAGCTGTGCCTCGAGCGTAGAAGTCGCGGCCAGCAGAGCGAGGCCAAGGGTCGTCAGGGAGCTACGAAGCAGAAACTTGAACATATCGTCCATCCAAGGGATGGTTGGCGTAAACGTGTTTATAGAGAACGCGTAGCGCGATCACACTCGCGGCCCCGTAAAGAAGAACGCCCCCGGCCACCACCAACGGTGCCGCGGCGAGTCCGTCGAAAAGCGAGAGAGCACCGGTGACCTGGGCAATGTCCAACGCCAACCCGGAGAGCGCAGTCCACGCTGCCGATACGACATCGCTGAACTGCCACCACGCATAAGCGACGAGCGAGCCCGGCGTGAAGGTCGGGTGCGAGAGTAACGCGGAGAAGGCCAGTCCGGCCGTGACCGCAGGCGCGACTGCGATGCCTGAGAGCGCGGCCCACGCAGTCCTTGTCTGAGGTACGAGCTTCCCAGCCAACGCGACGGCTTTGTGCAATGCGGGTACACGAACGGAGGCCGCGATAGCCGCGGGCATGCGCATGCCTGACATGACCCGACCGGCGAACTGCTCACCCGGCTCGAGGCGCGGCAGGCGATTGAGCGTTGCGAACACCGACCGCCAGGCGTCGGCCTCGCTGGCGCACTGACCGCACGAACTCAAGTGGGCCTCGATCCGCGCGACCTGCCTGGCCGGCACTAGGCCCTCAAGCATCCCCTGAAGCCGGCCCGCCGAAATGTGGCCGTCGCTCCGACCCGGGAGGAGCACCACGATTCGGTTTCGGATGCGTGCTGCGAGCGGCAGCGGGGCCAGAATCCGAACATCCACCATCACTCGATCCCGAAAGCCTTCACTCGGGCGCCGCGAAGGGAGGCTACCGAGCTCCGAGAATAGCGAGCGCCAGACTTCGAGTTCCGAGTCGCAACGGGCGCAAGATCCGAGGTGCTGCTCGACCGAGGCTCCCTCCCGGCCGGGAAGGTCGCCCTCGAGGAACGCCTGCAAAACTTCGGCGCTCAAATGCTCGTTGGACATACCGGTCATGCGGTCTCGACTCCGTTGCGAATCCTCAGGTTGCCCCTACGGGCCCGCGATTGACGAAGTTTCATAAAAAACGGCGTCTGGGACGTCGTGCCGCTGGGGCCCGAGAACGAGCTTCGCACGGGTCTTTTTACTGATATGTCATAGGTCAAGAAACCAGGTGAGACAAACGTTTCTTGAGCTCGGAGCGGGCGCGATGCAAATAGGTCTTCACCGTTCCCAGCGGGAGTCCCATGATGTCCGCGATCTCATCGTAGGCGTATCCCTCGACGTGGCGTAGCTGAATCACGGTGCGGTACTCCTCGCGGAGCTCTCCAATGGCCTTTTCGATCTGCCCGCCGAGCTCACGGTTCTCAACAAATTCCTGAGGATTCTCGTCCTTTGATACGATCACCAACTGCGATTGCGAGACTTCGTCCGCAGTCCTCGCAAGGGGCGATCCGTGGATCGAGATCGTATCGAGCTTCCGCTTGCGTAGGTAATCGATGGTGTGGTTGTTCGCGATCTTGAAGATCCAGTTGCTGAACTTGTAGCTGGTCTTGTACGTGCCGATCGCGTTGAAGGCACGAATGAACGCCTCTTGCGCCAGGTCTTCCGCCAGCGTTCGGTCTCTCACCATTCGGTAGATGAGCGAGAACACCGGACGCTCGTACCGGGAGAGCAACTCGCGGAACGCGGGCTCGCGGCCACCTGCAGCGAGCGTGGCCAGCTCGCGATCATCGATCTGTGCGTAGTCGATGTCGCCCAGAGGATCCGTGTCCTGCCGTGGGTGAATGAGCCGGGCTCCGGCGGCTCCGGACGTTGAGGCTCCCTACCGCTTCCCATAACTTCCGCCCTCCTTCGACTTCGGCTCGTGTCGCAGTCGGGCCCCCGAATCTAAGCCGCCGCGTCCCTCGCTGTCATGTCATCCGTCCCGTCACCCGTCCCCCCGGCCGCGCCTAAGCAAGGGGTCGAACGGCACCGTCAGGTGCAAACGCTCTTCTCCGAGATTGCGCCGCGTTACGACCTGTTGAACCACGTCCTGAGTCTCAATATCGACCGGTCCTGGCGCAGCAAAGCTCTGGACCGGCTCGGTTGGGAGGACTCGCCGGAGGGGGTCTACCTTGACGCCTGTTCCGGCACCTGCGATCTCGCGCTCGAGCTCGCTCATCGCGCCGGATTCCGGGGCCGTATAGCTGCGTCGGACTTCGCTCAACCGATGTTGGTCCAGGGCGCCCCGAAGATCGAGCGCGAAGCGATCGACGCCGTATGCGGCGACTCGCTGCGGCTCCCGTTTCCGGACGACACCTTCGAGGGCGCCACAGTCGGATTCGGCGTGCGCAATCTTTCCGATCTTCGCGCGGGGCTTACGGATCTGCGCCGAGTGTTGAAGCCGGGCGGGCGGCTCGTGGTCCTCGAGTTCACGGTACCGCCCAACCCCATCATGCGCGCCGGCTACCTGTTCTACTTCCACCATGTCCTTCCCGTCGTCGGGCGCATCGTCTCGGGTCACCCCTGGGCGTATACGTACCTGCCCGAGTCGGTGAAGGAATTCCCGGGGCCGGCTGAGCTAGGGGTGCTATTCGAGACGGTCGGTTTCACCGATGGGGGCTGGACTCTGCTGACGGGCGGCATTGCGGCACTGCATTGGGGCTCGGCCTAGCCCACCGTAGCCTGGCCGCATCGAGGGCCGTAGCGCGACAAAGCTTAGGCGCAGTCGAACTAGCGTCGGTCGGTGCTAGTTGATGTCGAGCACTGTAACCGGACCGAGCGCCGCGATCGCATCTCGCCCGATTCGGTCTGGATCACCCACGATGAGGATCATCATCTCAGCGGGCCGCAGGTGCCTCGCGAAGGCGTCGTGAATGCCCTCGGCGGTCACGCGCTGAATACCATTCAGGTAGCGCTCGAGCCAGTCGCTAGGGAGGTCCTGAGCCAGGTAAAACATCGTTCGGGACACGATGCGTCCAGGCGTCTCGAAGTTGAAGACGAAGCCGTTCACGATGCGCTCGACGGCGGTTTGAACTTCCCCGGCTTCGGGGGGCGCGGTTCGTAGTCCTTCCATGGTCTCGAGGATCAACTCGATCGCCGGGATCGTGTTCTCAGGACTCGTGCGTGTGATGGCGCCGAGCAGCCCATCGTAGCGCCTCGGCATCGTCCACAGGGAGGAGGCCGAATAGGCGAAACCCGCTTCAGTGCGCACGCGTGAAAGGATGCGGCTGGAAAAGCCGCCTCCACCAAGAATCGAGTTGCCGATCGTCGCGGAGTAGTAGGACGAGTCGTCCGCGAGGCGCACGTCTGTAGTGTGCGCCATGACGATCACACTTTGCTCCAGGTCCTTCTCGATCAGGTAGACGCCTGGTTCTTCCCTAATGTCGGGGATCGGCGACGGCGGGACGGTGCCCTCGCAGGCAGGAAGGCTGCGGACAAATGCCTCGAGCAGAAGCCGAAAGTCTTGCCAGCGCATGTCTCCGGTAAGCCCCAAGACGAGGTTTTCCCGGCAGACCACACGTCGATGTAGCTCGGCGAGACTTTGGGAGGAGAGAAGCTCGGGCGACAGATCGGTGTCTTCCATTTCCCAGCCGATCGGGTGATCGCCGTACAGGAGCCGATTGAACTCCGAAAATGCCAATCCACCGGGGTTGTCAGCGCGCCGGCGTATGCTCTCTCGTTGGCGCGCCCTCCAGATTTCGACCTGAGTGGAGTCGAAGGCCGGCTCGGCGAGCATCGCCCCCCAGAGCTCCATGGCCGCCGGCAGATGTTGGACCAGGGTGTTCATAGTGGCGGAGAGCGCCTCGCCGGCTCCACCGAACGATGTCTGAATCGCGTAGTACTCGAGCGCCTTGTCGACCGAGTCGGGCGACAGCTCTTTCGTTCCGCCATAGCGGATCTGCGACGGCAGCGCGGTTCCCGCCGCATAGGATTCCCGCCCGAATAGCCCGTAGCCGCCCTTGAAGCGTGCGTACACCGATACCAGGGGCAGAGCGTGGTCTTCGAGCAGAAGTACCGGGACTCCTGCGACGTCGTACTCATCGGGAATGGGAGGACGAAAGTCGATCGTCGGGTAGTCCAGACCATCGAGGGCTGCTCTGCCAATGGGCAGTTGCGCCTGGAGGGCAAGCAGGGGGCAAGCCACGAATGCGATTGCGATCAGGGGGCCCCGTGCGCAGGTGTTCATGAGCCGTCCTTCTTGACCAAGGTCGCCACGGTGCGGTTTTGCTGCGTCAGGTATAGGCGTGCCATCCGTTGCACATCGTCGGCCGTGACGGCTCGGAGTTGTGCGGAGAACCGGAATGTTTCCGTCCAGTCCCCGAAGAGCGATACCGATTCTGCCAGCTGAAACGCTAGGCCGAGGTGCGACTGCATGCGTCGGATCGATCCGGCGGCGATCTGGTTTCTGACTCGCTCGAGCTCGTTCGGTGCGGGTCCGTCGCTCGCGAGTCGCGCGATCTCTTCGTAGATCGCGCGCTCCAGCTCTTCGGTGGTGTGCGGGGCAAGGGGGCTGGTATCGATTTGCAGCAGCTGAGGATACCGGCTGCCGGGTCCGAGCGAGGAAAAAACGCCACCCGCTATCTGGTCTTCAATGACCAAGCGTCGATGGAGCCTCGAAGTGCGTCCGCCCGTGAGCAGCGAAGTGAGGATGGCGAGCGCAGGCGCATCGTCGTGGACTCCCGCGGGAACGTGCCAGCCGATGCGAAGCGCGGGTTCCGCATCCCACTCGACCACCACCCGCCGCTCGCCGAGCTGCTTGGGTTCGACGGCTGTGACCGCATCGGGTGTTTCCCCGCCGGGAATGGGGCCGAGGTAGTCCCGCGCCCAACGCTCGACGCGATCCGGATCGATATCGCCGACGATGGCCACGACCGCGTTGTTCGGGCCATAAAACCGCCGGTAGTACGTCTCGACGTCGGAGCGACTCAGAACCTCCAGGTCGGCCATGTACCCGACGACTGGGACGCCATAGGGGTGCATCGTGAATGCCGCCGCCAGGTGCGCTTCGTAGAGCACGCCGCCTGGGCTGGTCTCGACGCGCATGCGTCGTTCTTCCGTGACCACGTCGCGTTCCGAGTAGTACTCACGGAAGACGGGGTTCAACAGACGGTCGGCCTCGAGCGCGAACCACAGTTCTGTCCGATTGGAGGGCAGTTCCACGAAGTAAATGGTGGACCCGTTGGTCGTGGTCGCGTTCAGTCCCTGGGCGCCCGCACGCGTGAGAATTCGGTCGAACTCATTGGCCTCGACGAAGACGCGGGCGCTGTCTTCCAGTTCACCGATCAGTTGGTCCAGGCGGCGCACGGTCGCGGAATCGCCCGATGAGCGGGCGCGCACCAGTGAATCGTGAGCCGCGTCCATGCCAGGAAAGAGTGCGAGTTCCGCGTCGACGTTTCTGGTTCCGACCGTCGTCGTTCCTTTGAACAACATGTGCTCGAGCAGGTGAGCGATTCCTGTAGTGCCCAATCGCTCGTTCACGCCTCCCACGCCGTACTGCACGACGAAGGACACGGTTGGCGCCCCCGAGCGCGGCAGAATCACGAGGCGCATTCCGTTTCCGAGCGTGAGACTACGCACCGGGAGTCGCTCGCCGGGGGAGAGTTGGGCGGAAGCCAGGGCCGGCGTCAGCAGCCATAGCAAGGCGGCCACAGATGCTCTGGGCAGCTTCCGGAGGCCCCACGGCCGACGCGAGCGCTTGCTCACCGTTCTGAGCGCGACGGCTGGCAGGTCGGGCAATAGAAGGCCGAGCGATTGGCGAATACCATCCGCTGCACCTCGGTGCGGCACTTCAAGCACGGCTCGTCGTCCCTTCCGTACACGTAGAGGCGGCGGGCGTACTGGCCGGGCTGTCCTTCCGCATTTCGATAGTCACGAATCGTCGTCCCTCCCGCCCGGATCGCGTCACGCAGTACCCGCCGGATCGACCGATGAAGCGCGACGGCCTCTTGTCGGCGCACATCACGGGCTTCCCGGCGAGGATGCACCCCAGCGAGATAGAGCGCCTCGTTGGCGTAGATGTTCCCGACTCCAGCAATCCGCTTTTGGTCGAGTAGCCAAGAGCGGACGGGGGTGCGGGAGTGCTGCAGTCCATCGAAGAGGTTTCCTGCGGTATAGCCCGAGTCGAGCGGCTCGGGCCCCATACTCGCGGAACGGGTCTGCCACTCGCTGTCGGTCAGCGCCTCGACGGAACCGAACCGGCGGGTGTCGTCGAATACCAATAGTCCCGTGCCCTCGAAGCGGAAGCGTACCGCCGGATGTCCCGGGCGGCTCTCTCCGCGGGGCACAACCGGGAATGGCAGCAGGCGTCCGGTCATGCCCAGGTTCACCACGATGAGACCGTCCCCGTCGAGGCCGATCAAGACCTTCTTGCCGCGCCGGCCGACACTCTCGATACGGCGCCCCCGCACCCGCCGCAAGAAATCCGCCTTCGGCTGTCTCAAGATGTCCGGGCGCACCACCACCACGCGACGAATCGTCTGCCTGAGAACGGACGCTCGCAGGCCCCGCACGATCGTCTCGGCCTCGGGCAGCTCAGGCATGTGTAGCCGCTACTCCTGACGTAGGCGTTCTCTCCAACCGATATCCTTACGATGGAAGGCGCCCCCGAATTCGATGCGCGCCGCGGCTGCCTCGCTGGCGTCAGCGGCCGCGAGAAACGTCGGTGCCAATGCGGTGACCGCGAGCACCCGCCCTCCGGCGGTGATCAGCCTTCCATCCTCATTCCTGGTACCCGCATGGAACACAATGCAGTCGTCCGACTCCAGGTCGTCCGGAATGGAGATCGTCTTCCCCGTTTCGTAGCTGCCCGGATAGCCGCCGGACGCGACGATCGTCGAGACCGCCGCACCCAGTCGAGCTGCAGCCACTCCAGGTGTCAGCGCGCCTCCTTCCGCTACGGTCCGCATGAGCTCTAGGAGCGATGTGCGCATCATCGGCAGCACCACCTGTGTTTCGGGGTCGCCGAAGCGGCAGTTGAACTCGATGACCTTGAGTCCGTCACTGGTGCTGATGACGCCGGCGTAGAGAAGACCGCGAAAAGGCGCGCCACTGGCCGCTAGCGCGCGGAGCGTGGGTTCGATGACGCGGATGCGGCATTCGGTGACCAGTTCGTCGGTGGCGATCGATACGGGCGCATATGCTCCCATACCACCGGTGTTCAGTCCCGTATCACCCTCGCCCACGCGCTTGTAGTCCTGGGACGGCTGCAGCACGACCGCGTTGGTGCCGTCGGTAACCGCGAAGACCGAGATCTCCTCCCCATCGAGAAAGTCCTCGATTACGACCTCGCGTCCGGCCTCGCCGAACGTCAGGTCGCCCAGCATCGCCTGGAGCGCGTCGAAGGCTTCGTCCTCCGTTGTGCAGACGATGACCCCCTTTCCAGCCGCGAGTCCGGAGGCCTTGATCACGATGGGCGCTCCGCGCTCGCGCACCCACGATTTCGCTCCCTCGAGGTTGGAAAACGTGCGGTATTCCGCCGTCGGCACGCCCGCGGTCCTCATCAGGTCCTTCGAGAACACCTTGCTGGACTCGATGCGCGCGGCGTCCCGGCTCGGCCCGAAGACTGAGAGTCCCTTTTTTTCGAAGCGATCCACGATCCCCGCCGCCAGTGGTGCCTCGGGTCCGATCACGGTGAGGTCGATGTGATGGGACGCTGCCCATCCGGAAAGTGCCTCGATGTCTTCAGGCGCGATCTCGACCGCCGTGCAGAGCGGCGCCATTCCGCCGTTCGGCTGGGTAGCGAAGAATTCAGCGGCGGGGGCGTCACGGTGAAGCTTCCAAAGAAGGGCGTGCTCGCGTCCACCGGTGCCTATGATCAGGATTCGCATGTGGCGGAGTTTAGGCTAGGTGACAAGAAAAAAAAGGGGTGACCGGGCGGTAGCCCGATCACCCCTGGTTCTGCCCGCGGGCGCCTACTTTTTGAAGCCACTCATGAAGTCCGAGCCCATGCGCTTGGCGGCGTCCGCGATGTTGTCCACGAAGTCCTTCGCGTCGTCGGCATACGACGAAGCGGCTGCCTTGAGGTCGTCCTTGTACGCGGGATCGGGCTCGCCGCGGCGTGCGTACTCCCCGCGCACGATACGGTCGTAGTCGCCGGTCTCGATCCAGGCCCGTAGCTCGCTAACCCGGATCGTATAGAAGGGGTGCGTCTGAGCCAGCAGGTTGAGCACCTTGAAGACCTGGTCGACCACGTCGCCACCCTCACGGTACTCCTCGGCCTGAATGATGTACTCCTGCAGGCTCGTTTCCTCAGGCTCTCCCCCGCCCGCCATCTTGAGCATCGTGCCGAGCACGATCTCAGGGTCTTGGACCGTGAGCAATCCGGCCCGGTCCGAAGAGAGCTCGGATTTGCGCTGCCACTCGAGCAGAGCGACCAAGATCGCGCGAGCCGCCAAGCCAACGATCGGGAAACCCATCGTCGCCAGGTTGAGCAGGATCACCGTCATCGACTTGTAGAGAACGTGATCGCTCATGATGTGACCGATCTCGTGGCCGATCACGTAGGCGAGTTGGTCGTCGTCGAGAAGCCGTACCGTTCCCGAATTCAGGATGATGAAGGGCTGCTCCATCCCCCAAGCACCTGCATTGACGATCGGCGTCTGTGAGATGTAGAGCGGATACTCTTCCTCTACGTCGAGTGTCTTGAGGCACTCCTTGTAGATCGCATGGATCTTCGGGAATTGCTTATCGCTGATCCTCACCGAGCTCGCCTGGAACGCCAGACGGAACGCGCGTTCGGTCATGAAGCCGAAGATCTTTCTAAGGACCTCATCGAATACCGGGATCCGCCGAAGCGCCTGGAGAGCGGCCTTGTCGGCCGGGTGCTCCCAGGAGTGCGGCGCGATATCGGTTAGGATGCGGCGTGCTCTCGCCCCATCACCACCGGCTTGGGCCCCATCGTCGCCCGTCTGGGCCTCATCGTCGCCCGTCTGGTCTACGGTGTCGTCCTGATCGTCCGCCATGTCTCTACATCCTCTTTTCGTTGGTTGTGCTTCGTGCGTTCGGCGAGAAGTCTGCCGGCGCTCGCAGCCCCTTACGGCGCCCCTGGAGTCTCGGTTTCACCCTTCTATCCGTTCGCGATCATCCTGCTAGTACACGCTCGAGATCCTCGAGTAGATCGGCTTGGTCCTCAATTCCGAGCGATAATCGAACGAGTCCCGGTGTTATCCCCATCGCCTCACGACGGTCTTGAGGGACCGACGCATGGGTCATGAGTGCGGGTACGCTGATGAGAGACTCGACCCCGCCCAGGCTTTCCGCAAGCGCGAAGACGCGAAGCTGCTCGGTCATGGTCTTGGCGCGCTCGAGGGTGCCCACGTCGACCGACACCATGCCGGTGAACCCGGTCATCTGGCGAATCGCCAGCTCGTGCTGCGGGTGCGATTCCAGCCCGGGATAGAGCACGCGATCCACCGCAGGGTGGTCCTCCAGGTATCGGGCCACCGCGAGACCGTTCTCATTGTGCCGGAGAATACGCAGGTGCAGCGTCTTGATGCCACGCAGAGTCAGCCAGCAGTCCATCGGGCCCGGCACTGCGCCTGACGACTTCCGAATGAAGAACAGCTCCTCGGCGAGCTCTTCTTCACGTACCGCGACAAGGCCGCCAATCACGTCTGAGTGGCCGTTGATGTACTTGGTCGACGAGTGCACCACGAAGTCGGCGCCGATCTCGAGCGGCCGCTGGTTGTACGGGGAAGCGAAGGTGTTGTCGACAGACAGCAAGGCGCCGGCGTCGTGGGCGAGGTCGGCGGCTTCCCGGAGGTCGCAAAGGCGCATCATGGGATTCGTCGGCGTCTCTACATGCACGAGCTTCGTATTCGGCCGCAGCGCTTGGGCGATCGCGCCAGAGTCGCGCGTATCGACGTAGCTGAATTCGATACCGAAGCGGCTGAGTACGTGATTGAACATGCGGGTCGTGCCGCCGTAGGTGTTTTCCTCACTTACGACGTGGTCACCCGCCGAAAGCCTCTTCACGATCGCCTCGATCGCGGCGAGACCTGACGAAAATGCGATGCCCCGCGATCCGTTTTCCAGCGCGGCGATACTCGCTTCGAGCGCCTCTCTCGTCGGGTTCGCGGTCCGACCGTAGTCGTAGCTCCCCTGCAAGGGTTCGCCGACCGCCGGCTGGACATAGGTGGACGTTTGGAAGATGGGGGTCATGATCGCCCCCGTCGTCGGCTCCGGACTCACTCCTGCGTGCACCGCGAGAGTACCGAAACGCAGTCCTTCGAGAGACCCTTCGCTCATCGTGTTGGTCCTTGCTTGTCCGTGAGTAGATGGAGTCGCTCAATGTAATTTGGCCGTACTCGGACAAGGTAGCCCAGTCGAGGGTGGCGCGGCCTTTGCGTTGACGTGTTCCCGCCGGCCGGGTGAACTTCCGCCGACCGCGCCTTCCGGCGCGAAACCCACATTGCCGGCTAGGGCTCTGTGCCGATAAAACTTCCGCAGGATCTCATGGTGAGCGTCTCGGGCGTGCGTGGACGAGTCGGGGCGCCGCTTACACCGGAGTTGATCGCCGGCCTCGCAGCCGCTTTCGGGGCGTTCATGCGTGGGGAGCGCGGGCGCGGGCCCGTGTACGTTGGCAGGGATTCGCGCACCTCGGGGCCGATGTTCCTACGCGCCGTCGTCGCGGGGCTGCAATCGGTAGGTGTCGCGGTGATCGACTTGGGCATGGTTCCGACGCCGACGCTGCTCTTGGCGGTCCGAAGGAGCGACGCGATAGGCGGCATCGGCATTACGGCGAGCCATAACCCGGCTGAGTGGAATGCGCTTAAGCTGGTGTCCGGAGAGGGTGTGTTTCTAGACTCGGAGCTTTCGGCGCGCTTCCGCATTTTCCTCAGCGAGCAAGACCCGGAGAGGGCGGCATGGGATGCGATTCCCTCCGTGACCGAAGATACGGAGGCCTGGCCTCGGCACCTCGAGGCGATCTTGGCTCTGCCACATCTCGACGTGCCGGCGCTGCGCGCGCGCAAGATCAAGGTCGCGATCGACTGCGTGCACGGCGCAGGCGGCCCCGTCATGGTCGACCTGCTTGAGGCGCTTGGCTGTTCAGTGGAGGGCATCGGCATGCAGCCTGATGGGCTCTTCCCCCGAGACCCCGAACCGACTGCCGCGAATCTCGCTGATCTTGGCGAGCTGGTACGTGACTCGGGTGCTGAGATCGGGCTCGCGGTCGATCCGGACGTAGACCGGCTGGCGCTGGTGGACGAGACCGGAAAAGCCTTGGGCGAGGACCTCACGCTGGCGTTGGCCGCCGCCACGGTGCTGAGGCGAACACCCGGTCCGGTCGTAACCAACCTCTCTACGAGTCAGGTGGTGGAGGATGTGGCCCGCGCGTACGGCGTTCCATTGCTGCGAGCACCAGTAGGAGAAGTGAACGTGGCGCGGCGCATGCAGGCAGAAGGCGCGGTGGTCGGAGGCGAGGGGAATGGCGGCGTGATCCTGCCTGCGCTCCACGACACGCGCGATGCGCCTCTCGCGGCGGGCCTCATCTTGCAACACATTGTGGATGAAGGGGTTAGTGCCTCAGCGGCCGCGGCTCGGTGGCCGAGGTATACGATCGTGAAGGTGAAGGTCTCCTTCCCCCGGGACGCTCTCGAGTCGGCGTTCGCCGCGCTGGAGCAGGATCTCGATGCGGAGGCGGTCGATCGGAAGGACGGTTTGCGCCTCGCATGGCCGGCGAGGGGCGCCTGGTTGCACGTGAGGCCGTCGGGTACCGAGCCGGTTGTGCGCCTGATCGCCGAGGCGCGTGAAGAGGAAGCGGCTCACGCCCTCGTCGACAGGGCGGCGAAGCTGTTGGAGGGAATTGCCTGAAGGCGGATGTCCGATCATCCATAGGAGAGTGACGGCATGTGCGGAATCGTCGGGTATGTAGGCCCCAAGGAGGCCGCCCCGATCCTGCTTCAGGGTCTCAAGGGACTCGAGTACCGCGGATACGACTCAGCGGGCGTCGCGCTCCTGAATGGAAGTGGCGTCCAGGTCGTCAAGCGCTCGGGCAAGCTGTCTGCGCTCGTGGAGGCGGTCGACGAGGCCGATCCGCGCGGGACCTGTGGCATTGCGCACACTCGCTGGGCGACGCACGGCGTGCCCAATCAACCCAACGCGCACCCGCACACCTCATCGGACGGCGAAATCGCCTTGGTCCACAACGGGATCATCGAGAACGCCGAGAGCATTCGAATACAGCTTCTGGAGGCGGGTTACTCTTTCGCATCAGAGACCGACACGGAAGTAGTCGTCCATCTGATCGATCATCTGTGGACGGACGGCATGCCCATGGAGGATGCTGTCTCTGCCGCGCTTCGCTCGATCGACGGGGCCTACGGCATCGCCGTCGTCTCGAGCAGGGACCCGAACAAGATCGTCGTGGCTCGAAACGGCTCGCCGCTGCTGATCGGCGTCGGGAAAAACGGTGAAATGCTCGCGGGGTCCGACGCTGCCGCGGTCATCGCCTTGACGCGCCAGGTCGTCTATCTCGATGACGGCGACTACGCCGTGCTCGAGCCAGAAGGATATCGCACCTACAAGCTCGAAGGGACGGAGGTAAGCCGGTCGGTTCACCAGGTCACCTGGGACATCGAGGCGATGGAGAAGGGGGGCTACGAGCACTTCATGCTCAAGGAGATCTTTGAGCAGCCGGCCTCGCTGCGTGACGTGATGCGCGGCCGCCTTCTGGAGGAAGAGGGTGACGTGAGACTCGGCGGCATCGAGAATCACGAGTTCGATCTCGGGCGTATTCGGCGTATCGTGACCATGGCATGCGGTACCAGCTGGCACGCCGGCCTCGTGGGCGAGTATATGCTCGAGGAACACGCGCGCATTCCCGTCGATGTGGAGTACGCGTCGGAGTTCCGATACCGGAATCCGGTTCTGGAAGAAGGAACGCTCGCGCTCGCGATCAGCCAGTCCGGGGAGACCGCGGACACGATGGCTGCGCTGCAAGAGGCGAAGCAACGCGGCGTCCAGACGATGGGCATCGTCAACGCTGTCGGCTCCACGATCGCGCGATACACCGACTTCGGCCTCTATTTGCACGCCGGCCCTGAGATCGGTGTGGCATCGACCAAGGCGTTTACTAGCCAGATGGTGGCTCTGGCGATGTTCACGCTTTATATGGGGCGTCGTCGCCACCTCTCTGTAGTGCAGGGGCGTGAGTTCGTAGACGCGCTGCGCATGTTGCCGGAACAGGTAGAGCAGGTGCTCGAGCTGAACGACGAGATCAAGGAGTTGGCTGAAGCGTATGGGGACGCCCGCAACTTCCTCTATCTCGGACGCGGTTATCAATTCCCGGTAGCGCTCGAGGGTGCGCTCAAGCTCAAGGAAGTGAGCTATATCCACGCGGAGGGTTATCCCGCGGCTGAGATGAAGCACGGTCCGATCGCGCTCATTGATGACGACATGCCGGTGGTGGTGCTCGCGCCGCGGGATCCCGTGTACCAGAAGGTCGTCTCCAACATCGAAGAGATGAAAGCGCGCCACGCCCGCCTCATCGCGGTGGTGAGCGACGACGCCCCGGAGTTGAAGGGCAAGGTCGATCATCTCATCCGCGTGCCGCAGACGATTCCGGCGCTTCTTCCGGTGCTCACGACTGTTCCGCTTCAGTTGCTCGCCTACCACATGGCGGTCTGGCGTGGCGCGGACGTCGATCAACCGAGGAACCTCGCCAAGTCCGTCACGGTCGAGTGAGGGTACTCCTCCAGCGAGTTGCTCGCGCGGAGGTTCGCATCGACGGTCGCACGGTCGGTGAGATTGGGCAGGGACACCTCCTGCTGGTGGCTTTTCGACCCGAGGATGGCGTCACTCAACTCGAATGGATGGCGGACAAGATCGTCGGACTGCGCGTTTTCGCGGACGACGAGGGCAAGATGAATCGCTCGCTACTGGACGTTTCCGGCGACTTGCTCGTGGTCAGCCAATTCACTTTGTACGGCGACGTGAGAAAAGGACGGCGGCCGAGCTTCATTGCTGCGGCTCCGCCCGAGGTCGCCATTCCACTCTACGAGCAGTTCATCTCATGCTTGCGCGCCCGAGCTGGTGGGCTAGTGGAGACCGGAGAGTTTGGCGCGACGATGGACGTAGAGTTGGTGAACGACGGGCCAGTCACGCTCATGCTGGAACGCGAATGACTCCACGTCTCATCCTCGCGTCGCTTTCGCCGCGACGCAGCGACGTGCTTGCCCAACTGGGCCTGGATCATCTCGTAATGCCGGCCGATGTCGATGAGTCCCACTTGGACGGAGAGACTCCCGCCGAACACGTGGAGCGGCTCGCGCGGGCCAAGGCGACCGTGATATCTGAGCGTGAGCCGGGGGCGTTGGTCGTTGGCGGCGATACTGTCGTGTTGGACGGCACGCGTGTGCTCGGGAAGCCTGAGCACGACCGATCGGCGGTCGAAATGCTCATCTCACTCGCCGGTCGCGAGCATGTGGTGCTCAGTGGAATCGCGCTCGCCGGTCCCCACGGCGTGGCGAGTCGCGTCTCTGAGACCACAGTGAGATTCCGGGCCTTTTCGGAGGACGCCGCCCGCGCCTATGTCGCGACGGGAGAGCCGCTCGACAAGGCGGGCGCCTATGGAATCCAGGGTATGGGCGCCGCGTTGGTCGCGGCCATCGACGGGGACTACTATTCGGTGATGGGGTTCCCGATGGACGCCTTCGTGAACGTGCTTCTCGAGGCGGGATGGCGATATGATTTCGGGAGCCTCACTCCTACCACTTGAACCTGCCGCGCGCGGCACGCGGAGCCGAGAGAGCGATGAGCGTTCCATCCGTCCTGGCCATCGACCAGGGCACCACCGGTACTACCTGCCTCGTCATTGGAGAGAATGGTGCGGTGCTCGGCCGCTCCTACTCCGAGTTCACCCAGCATTTCCCGCAGCCCGGATGGGTCGAGCACGACGCGATGGAGATCTGGGAGGTGACGCGTCGCGTTGCCCGGGAGGCGCTGGCTGCCGCCTCAGAAGCCGAGGTGGTGGCGATCGGCATCGCCAACCAACGCGAGACCTGCGTGCTATGGGATCGCGAGACGCTGGAGCCCCTGCATCGTGCCATCGTTTGGCAGGACCGCCGCACCACCGAGATGTGCAAGGAGCTGAAAGCGGCCGGCCACGAAGCCGATGTCCAGGCGCGGACCGGACTCGTGCTCGATCCGTACTTCTCGGGCACCAAGATCGCTTGGCTCCTCAACTCCGATCCCGCGCTGCGCGCACGCGCGGAGGCCGGGGAGCTCGCTGTCGGGACCATCGACAGCTGGCTCATCGCGCGGCTCACCAACGGCGCAGTGCACGCGACGGATCCGACCAACGCCTCGCGCACTTTGCTGTACCACCTGACCGACGCGGCGTGGGACCCGGCGTTGCTCGATCTATTGGGGGTCCCGCAAGCGCTGCTTCCCGAGGTGCGCGCCAGCGCGGGTGACTTCGGAACGGCGGTCGGCGAGCATCTGGGCATCGAGGTGCCGATCGCGGGAGTCGCGGGTGACCAACAGGCGGCGCTCTTCGGTCAGGGATGCTGGGAGGCCGGCCTCGCCAAGAACACTTTCGGAACCGGCGCCTTCCTGCTGCTCAATACCGGTGCGGAAGCTGTCCCTTCGACGCGGGGTCTGCTCACAACGGCGGCGTGCGATGCCGAGGGCGGCCTCGCGTATGCGTTGGAGGGGTCGGTGTTCATCGCGGGCGCGGCCGTGCAGTGGTTGCGAGATGGCTTGGGATTGCTCGACGCGGCGCCCGATTCCGAGGGCATGGCCCGGGCGCTGGATGACAACGGCGGCGTCTACTTCGTGCCCGCGTTCGTGGGCCTCGGTGCACCGCATTGGGAGCCCGACGCGCGAGGGATGCTCGTCGGGCTGACGCGTGGCACGAGCAAGGAGCACCTGGTCCGGGCGGCGCTCGAGGCGATGGCTTATGGCACCGCTGAGGTATTGGCCGCCATGGAAGCCGACTCGGGCGTAGAGACGACGGAGCTGCGCGTGGACGGCGGCGCGGCCCTGAACGACTGGCTCATGCAGTTGCAAGCCGACGTGCTCGACATACCAGTGCGCCGGCCGGCTTTGGTCGAGACCACAGCCCTGGGTGCTGCGGGCCTGGCGGGGATCGCCACAGGAGTTTGGGGGAGCGCCTCCGACTTCCTAGGCGTGCAAGAGGAAGGCGCCAGCCGATATGAGCCGAGCATGGGCGAAGAAGCGCGAACCCAGTTGACCAGCCAATGGGATCGGGCGGTTCGCGCAGCCGTTCGCTGGGCGCAGGACGTGTGACCCCGGACGCCCGCGTGGAGCGTCCGCCTCGGGTCGCAGTCATCGGAGCGGCGCAAGCGAGCGAATCGGCGTATGTGGACGCGCAGGCGCTGGGCCACGCTTTGGCGAAGCTTGGAGCTGTCGTCGTGTGCGGAGGGTACGGCGGCGTTATGGAGGCTGCGGCGAGGGGCGCCGCGGAGGCGGGAGGCCTGACGATCGGAATTCTACGTGGCTCTCGCGGGGAGGACGCCAATCCGTGGATTAAGGTCCCGCTTCCGACCGGTCTCGGCGAGGCGCGCAATGCGCTCGTAGTAGCTGGAGCGGAGGCCGCCGTCTCGGTCGGGGGCTCCTGGGGTACGCTCTCCGAGATCGCGCTTGCGAAGAAGATGGGCTTGGACGTCGGCACGCTGGGCCTTCCGCCCGCTGGCGATCTCGACCTCCCGGCGTTGCAGGACCCGAGCGCGGCGGCCCATTGGGCATTGGAGCGCGCCGCCGCATTTCGCGCCGCCGGATGAGCCGTAGCGGTGGCGCACGGTTCCCCGGGGGCTGAGAGGCGTCGGCGCTTGTCCGTAGGTGATTTCCCGGACTGGTCGTCACGCTCTTCATTCGGCTAGATTGCATGCGGATTAGAAGGACCCTGGCAAGGACGACGATATGAACAAGAACGGCCGTTTCATGGTGGGCCTGGTCGGCGTCGCCGCGGTGGTGACCTATCTGATATGGACAGGCGTAAGCCAGACGATGATCTACTACCTCACGCCCGTCGAGCTCGTGGCGCGTGCCAAAGCGGATCCGACGTTCCACGAAGTCGGCGTGAAGGTGAGCGGGCAGGTCATCAAAGGCTCCTACGCACGTGTGCAGGGTGAGCTGCTGCACACCTTCCTGGTCATGGACCTGGTGGACGAGTCGGTGACGTTCCTTGTCGAGTGGCGTGACGCGCTCCCGGACACCTTCACGGATGAGGTCGAAGTCGTGCTCGAGGGCCGCATGCGAGCGGATGGGGTGTTCGAGGCGACGACTATGCTGACGAAGTGCGGCAGTCGGTATGAAGCTTCGCCGGAGGATCTAGCCGGGTGACCATCCTCGGCGAGTTCGCCCTCTGGATTGCACTTCCCGTAGCTGCATGGGGGATGGCCCTCGGCTTCATGGGGGGGCGCACCCAGCGTGGGGACCTCGTTCTGAGCGCCGAGCGCGCGATCTACGCGGTGTTCTTCCTGCTGATCCTGGCTTCACTGGGGGTCGGTGCCGCGTTCCTGGGTGACAAGTTCGAGTACTGGTATGTAGCGAGCTACTCGAACCGCGAGCTCGAGCTGTTTTACAAGATCACCGGTCTCTGGGCCGGTCAGCGTGGCTCGTTGCTCTTTTGGGCGCTGATACTCGCCTTTTTCTCGAGCATCTGCGTGTTCCAGAATCGCGACAAGAACCGCGAGTTCATGCCCTACGTCGCTGGGGTGCTACAGGGTGTTCTACTGTTTTTCATCGTCGTGCTGCTCTTCGCGGACGTGAACCCCTTCGAGAGGCTCGCGTTTACGCCTGTGAACGGTCAGGGGCTGAACCCGCAGCTCCAGAACTACTGGATGACGATCCACCCACCCACGCTCTACCTGGGCTTCACCTCGTTCACGATCCCGTTCGCGTTCGCGGTGGCCGCGCTGCTCAACGGCCGGCTCGACGCAAGGTGGATCCAACTGACCCGCCGTTGGATCTTGACCTCGTGGCTCTTCCTTTCTGTCGGCATCATTTTCGGGATGCGCTGGGCGTATGAGGAACTGGGTTGGGGAGGATACTGGTTTTGGGATCCAGTCGAGAACGCCTCGCTACTGCCATGGCTGACCGCGACGGCCTTCCTCCACTCGATCCAGATCCAGGAAAGCCGAGGCATGTTGAGGGTGTGGAACATGTCGCTCGTGCTGATGACGTTCCTGCTCACGATCTTCGCGACGTTCCTTACGCGCTCGGGCCTGATCGAGTCGGTACACTCGTTCGCCCAGGAGCTGAAGATCGCCTACATCTTCCTCGGCTTCATGGGGACGATCTTGGCTGGCTGTATCGTCCTGATCCTGTACCGCTTGCCCAAGCTTCAGAGTGAGAACCGGATCGAATCCTTCCTCTCTCGGGAGTCGGCGTTTCTCTTCAACAATCTCATGCTGCTGGGCTTCGCCTTCGCGGTGTTTTGGGGAACGATCTTTCCGCTGGTAGCCGAGTGGGTCACAGGTGAGAAGATCAGTGTCGGGCCGCCCTTCTTCGAGAAGGTCAACTTCCCGATAGGTCTTGTTTTGCTCGCTTTGGCGGGGATCGGTCCTGTAATCGCGTGGCGGCGAGCTACCAAGCGGAATCTCAGGAAGAATTTCATAATCCCGATCAGCGTCTTGCTCGCGGTCGGGACCGCGCTGTGGTTTTCAGGCGCCCGACATCCGCTAGCGCTCGTGACCTGGAGCATTTGCGCCTTTGTGCTCACGGTTATCGGAATCGAGTTCTGGAAGGGGACGCGCGCGCGCGCGCGCATTGAGGGCGAGGGATATGCGCTCGCGTTCATGCACTTGGTGGCCCGCAATCGGCGCCGTTGGGGCGGCTACATCGTGCATGTGGCGATGGTGATGATCTACTTCGCGTTCGCGGGGGCGGCTTACAACGTCGACGAGCGTTTCCACATGTTGCCGGGGGACGTAGTAGAGGTCACCTCTCCGTTCGGACACACCTATTCGCTGACGTATGAAGGGCTGACGGTGTCGCTCGGCAAGGGCGACCGGAACCTGCTCTGGCAGGCGATCGCGGCGGTTTCCGTCCAGCAGAATGGCAAGCAGAAGCCGCTCATGACGACCGAGAAGCGGATGTACGTGACCGGTGATTTGCCCATGACCGAGGTGGCGATTCGCTCTACTATTCGGGAGGATCTGTACTTGATCCTGTCGGCGTTGGACGACATGGAGGGGGCGGTGAACGCCGACGCGAACGCGCAAGGTATCGACCTCCAGGTCCTCATCAAGCCGTTCGTTGGCTGGATCTGGTTCGGGGGCCTCATGTTGGCGATCGGTACGTTCGTCGCGCTCTGGCCCAGCGTCGACCGCCGCCGGGTGGCGCTTGAGGCCAGGTCTGACGCCGCAGCCGAGCCGGCAATGGCGGGCGCAGCGGACTGACATGACCCTGTTCATCGGCGCTTCGCTCGTTGCGTTGGCCGTGGTCCTCTTCATCCTGCAGCCGGTGGTGAAGGGCCTGCATGCATCCCTGGAGCGCGACGAATTCGAGCTGACGGACACTGAAGCTCGTAAGCGCGTCGCGTTGCTCGCTCTGCGTGATGTCGAATACGACTTCCTCGCTGAAAAGCTCGACGAGCACGACTATCGATCCCTCAAGGCCGAGCTCACCGCCGAGGCTTTGGCAGCGCTGGAGGCAGACGAGCAGGCTCAGAGCGGGGCAGGGGCCGACGAGGACGAGCTCGAGGCCGAGATTGCCGCCATCAGGGCAGGGCTCGGCGCGGGCTCTGTCTGCGATGCCTGCGGTTTCTCCAACGAAGTCGGATCTCGGTTCTGTGCATCGTGTGGGCAGGCGGTTGCCGCCGAGGCGGCGGGGTGAGCGGCGTCGGAGTCGCAAGGGCCCCTGCATCAGAGTCGCCCGAGTCCGCGACCGCCGCGCCGGCGTTGGAGGCTCGAGGCATCGTACGAGAGTACGGCCCGGTGACAGCCGTTGCGGGTATCGACATCTCGTTGCAGCGGGGAGAATTCTTGACGGTTTTCGGACCGAATGGCGCTGGCAAGTCGACACTGCTCGGACTGCTTTCGGGTGCGCTCCGTCCCACCCGAGGAGACGTATTCGTCAACGGCACTCGGCTCGACTTCGGCGGGGTCGATTGGCGGCATGACGTCGGCGTGTTGTCACATCAGGGCTTCTTGTACGCCCAGCTCACCGTCGAGGAAAACCTGCGCTTTTACGGCCGGCTGTATGGGCTGAGGGACCTCGATCGCAGGATTCCGGAACGGCTGGCCGACGTGAACCTCGGGGACCGCTCCCATTCTTTCGTGGGCCAGCTCTCGCACGGCATGCGCCAGAGACTCGCGCTTGCGAGGGCACTGCTGCACGATCCGGACGTCGTGCTTCTGGATGAACCGTACACCGGTTTGGATCCATCTGCAGCGGCCGTCCTGCGCGGCGTGCTTACCGGGCTCAAGGACGGGCGGCGCACCGTCGTCATGGTCACCCACAATCTCGGAGAGGGCATCGCGCTGGCCACCCAGTTGGCGATCCAAGTGCGTGGGCACTTCGCCTGGAAGGGCAGCCGAGAGGACGTGGACGTGGCGGATTTCGAACGGTTGTACCACCGGGTGGTGGAGGGGCGCGCATGAGTGCGTACCTCGGTCAGATTTACGCGATCGTATGGAAGGACCTGCTGCTCGAGCTGCGAACGCGTGAGCGAGTGGTGGCCATGGGCGCCTTCGCCGTGCTCTCCGCCGTGTTGTTCAATTATTCGATCGACCGGACCGCCGTGCGGCCGCAGGATATTGGTGCGGGGCTCATCTGGATGACGATCGTATTCGGAGGCCTACTCGGCGTAGGACGCACGTTCCACTTGGAGTCCGAGGACGGCGCCTTTCGCGGCGTGCTGATGAGCCCGGTTCCCAAGGACGCTATTTTTTTGGGGAAGACGCTCTCCAACTTCGTTCTGCTCTACGTCGTCTCGCTTCTGATCGTCGCCGTCTTTATGCTCTTCTTTGGCATGGAGATAGGGACGAGTCCTGCGGTGCTGGGGCTGGTGCTGGCACTGGGCACGTTGGGGTTCGTCGCACTGGGCACGCTGTTCGCTGCGGTCTCGTCGGGGACGCGCATGGGTGAAACCCTCCTCCCCATTCTGCTCTTCCCGGTGCTGCTGCCCATGATCGTCGCCGGTGCCGGAGCGACAGGGACGTTACTCGCGGGTCGACCCGTGTCCGAGGTCGTCGGCGACATTCGCATGCTCGCAGCGTTCGTGCTCATGGCGGTAGCAGCCGGTGCGGTGCTCTTCCGCTTCGTCGTGGAGGATTGATGACAGGAAAGGGAATACGCTCGACGGGGACGGCTCTGGCGTTGCTGGGCCTTGTCGGCATGCTGTTAGTCTACTGGCTGTCGTTCTTCTGGGTATCGACCGATCGCCTACAAGGCGTGTCCCAGCGGATCTTCTACATCCATGTGCCGGCGGCTTGGACGTGCTTCCTCGCCTTTGGCATCGCGGCCCTCACTAGCGGGATGTACCTCTGGCTCAGGGATGAGCGACTGGACCGAGCCGCGGTGTGCGCAGCGGAGGGAGGGATGGTCTTCGGTACGATCATGCTCACCACCGGGCCGCTCTGGGGGGCGATCGCCTGGAATACCTACTGGAATTGGGAGCCGCGCCTGATCTTGACGCTTCTTCTCTGGTTCATCTTTCTCGGCTATTTCATGGTGCGCGGCTCGACCGAAGATCCGGAGAAGGGCAAGCGCTTCGCGGCGGTGGTGGCGATCGTAGGAGCCCTCGACATCCCCCTCATCCACCTGAGCGTCATATGGTTTCCCCAATTCCTCCATCCGCAGCCGGTGGTGGCGAAACCGGAGGGCCCGACGCTCGACGGCGACATGCTGACCGTGCTGCTGACGAGCCTCGCGGTTTTTACGACGCTCTTCTTTGGTTTGTTCTTGCTCCGCTACGCTCTCGAGACCCTTCGCGCCGAAGTGCAGGCACGCGAGCGCGCGGCCACCGCCTGACCACGATAAAGACCATGAAAAGACTTCGGATTGTTGCGTTGCCGTTGGTGGTTCTGCTGCTCGTCGCATCTGACTTGGGCGGTCAACTGCCAGGTGATCAGATGGCCACACAAAGCCTGAGAGCGTACTGGCACGTGTTCATAGCGTACGCCATCGCGATCGTGATGGTATTCGGCTGGGTCGTGTCGATTGCGCGTCGCCTCGCGCGGATAGAGGCTCAGCTAGGGCAGTAGTTGTTCATGAAGACGGTATTGGGTCGCACTGGATGGTTCGCGGGGCTGGCTCTTGCGATGGCCTTCGTAGCTCCGGCGCTCGCAGCGCAAAGCACGACCATGCCGAGCACGCTGCGCTATGGATCCGGGCTCATGGATATCCCGGTGGCGAGTGTCCTCCCGCACATGACCATCACCGGCACGTACTCGGGTTTCTTCATGGATCTGGGACGCACGCTTGAGATCGACGCGAGCGGCGACCCCGTCGCCTTCGGCGCGGGTGTCGACAAGTTCTATTCCGACGCCTCGTTGGCGGTGGGTCTGTTCAATCGTGTCGAGCTTGGTGCCACGCTGCAGTCCTTCAATGCCGCGGCGTCGGGCGGGAACCAGTGGGGAATTTTTGGTCGTGTGCAACTCCTGCAGCCCGAGAAGCGGGGCATCGGTCTCGCCGCCGGAGGCCGATATGTGACCGCGCCGGGCTTCGCCGATGGTGTGTCCTATCAGCCGACGCGTCTGGGCTTCCCTGACCGCCGCTTCCGCGAGTCCTATCCAGGCCTCGACAATGTCAATACGGAGCTGAGTCTCTACGGCGTCGCGAGCGCCCACATTCGAGGCTTCGACGAGGGCTTGCTGCCAGAACACGACCTCACGTTCTCGCTTGGATACGGCACTGGCATGTTCCAAGAGGGCGATCAGCTCAGCTTTTACCACGCGGATCGGTGGACGCGGATCTACTTCGTCGATTCCGATGGCTGGTTTTTCGGATCCGCGATACACTTTGGAATCGGGGACTCCGCGCTACTCACGCTGATGGGCGAGTACAACGGCTTCGACCTCAATATTGGCGCGGAGTTCGACGTAAGGGGCGTTCGGCTCGGGGCCCAGTACCTCGCGGCCAACTACGGGGAGCCCGGGAGCGGTTACTTCTCTGAGTTCCGGAAACCGCGGTTCGGGCTGCTCGCGTCGGTTGCCTTGAGCCCCAATGGTGAGGGGTTGTTGCACAAGCCTTCGCTCATGCTGCGGCCACCGCCCGACACCATCATCGTGCCGGCGCCGCCGCCGGACACGGTTCGTATCACGCGGGAGGTTTCGCCGCCTCTGCCCGTGGGAACTCCGGCCGATGTCTGCTTGGCGACCGCGAATAACGTCCGGGTGCGTGTTTCCGCTCAGGGTGACACGCTCGTCGGCCCCAGCCGCATACCCATACGGACACTGCGGCCAGGCATCGTCTTCGCCGGCACCTACGCGGGCAATGCCTCGTGGTTCCTGGACGACGAAGCGATCACCTTCCAGGAGCGGCAGTACCACAAGTCGGACAACGAACTCCGTCTCGACTGTGGCGAAATCGTCGCGGTCGGTGAGCACATGGGCATCGCGCTTTTCGGTACGCGTGACGCGGACCGACCCCTCGAGACGATCTACGTCGCAGTGCGTCCGGGCATCTGGCAAGGGTATAAGACGGGGCTTCAGAGAACTCGAGGAGAGGACTGATCCGGCGGGGGGTCCTCTTCGCCGCTGCTCGTGCAAATCGGGTTCGTTTGTTGGGCTGAGGTCGCGGCGTCGGTCGGGTTTCGGGGCGCTAATCGCGTCTCCGCCTCAATTCGCTCGCTTTGCTCGCACGTCGGTTTGCTCCGTTTGAGGTCTGCGGCGCTCGTTCGCGGGTTATGCGTCGCTGCTCTGAAGAGGACCCCCCACCGGATCTTGGGCGACAAGGCCTGAACGGCTGTACATACCGTCACCAACAACCACTGGACCAACCGGTGTGGCGACCCGTGCACCAACCGGTGTGGTGACTACTGCACTCCGCTGCAGCACCGGTTACTCGGGACCGCGACGCTACTAGCGAGTTGGTCGACTTCGAAGATGGTGTGGTGGTTCAGGTACCTCGCCTCCGCGAGTCCGGGGACTGGCGGCGCGACGGGGAGCGCGCCGATCGCGAGCACGATTCGTTTTGATTTTAGGCGGCCGACTCCCTCGACCTCGATGGTGTCGCGCGCCACGAAGTGCGCGGGGCCAAACTCGACTGCGACGCCCATATCGCGAAAGCGCTGAGGATCGTCATGGTGTTCTATGACGCCACGGGCCTCACGCATGCGAGCCATGACCGAAGAGAACGCGCCCGCTGGCGATGCCGGTGCGAGCCCGAGCTCGTCGGCGTGCCGGATGGCGTGGGCCAGTCGCGCCGACGCGATGAGCGCCTTCGACGGGACGCACCCGGTCCAGAGGCAGTCGCCGCCCAGAGCCGACTTCTCCACCAGTGTGGCGCTTACGCCGAGGTAGGCAGCACCGGCTGCGGAAACGAGTCCCGCGGTGCCACCCCCGATCGCGATCAGATCGTATTCTTCGGGCTGCATCTCCCGGTCCGTTCCAGAGCGAGTCGGTGAAAGACGGTCCAGGCTACCGCATACGCGGAAGGAATGCGTCGCCCCGGGCGGGCGGTTCCCCAATGCGGTCCATCCGTTCATATAGAGGCGCTAACGCAGTCCCACCAGGGCATGCCTATGTCCCGCGCGGGCCGATAGCTTGTCGTGAACCGGCAACGGCACGCGAAGGGACTTTCGCTTTATCTTCGGGTCCTGTACTTTGCTTGCTGAACCCCCAAGTTTCGTGGCATCGTGAGGACGGAGGTGAGATGGCGACGGCGCAAATGACTGACAAGAGCGAACAGAAGAAGTCCGATCAGAAGCAGAAGGCGTTGGATACGGCACTCACCCAGATCGAGCGCTCGTACGGCAAAGGCGCGATCATGCGCATGGGAGATGAAGGCTTCTCCAGCGGGATTGAGGCGATTCCCACAGGCGCCCTGAACCTCGACGCCGCGATCGGTATCGGGGGCATCCCGCGCGGCAGGATCAGCGAGATCTACGGGCCGGAGTCTTCGGGAAAGACCACGCTCTGCCTGCACATCATCGCCAATGCGCAGCGGCTGGGAGGAATCGCTGCCTTCATCGACGCTGAGCACGCACTCGACGTCACATACTCGAGAAAGCTCGGCGTCGACGTCGACAACCTGCTCGTGTCCCAGCCGGACACGGGTGAGCAGGCGCTCGAGATCGCCGAGGTGCTCATCCGGAGCAACGCAGTCGACGTGGTGGTCATCGACTCGGTCGCTGCGCTCGTGCCGCGGGTCGAGATCGAGGGCGAAATGGGTGACACCCACGTCGGCCTTCAGGCGCGCCTCATGAGCCAGGCGCTGCGGAAGCTGACAGGCGCCGTAGCGCGGTCCAACACATCGGTGATCTTCACGAACCAGATCCGCGAAAAGATCGGCGTCATGTTCGGCAGCCCGGAGACAACCTCGGGCGGTCGGGCGCTGAAGTTCTATGCCTCCGTGCGTTTGGACATCCGGCGTATCGGCGTGATCAAGGACGGCCAGGAGGTGATCGGCAACCGGACGCGCGTGAAGGTCGTGAAGAACAAGTGCGCACCGCCGTTTCGCCAGGCCGAATTCGACATCCAGTACGACCAGGGCATCAGCCACACCGCCCTACTCGTCGATCTTGGTGTAGAGCACAACATCGTCGAAAAGTCCGGTTCGTGGTTCTCCTACGGTGACCTACGCCTGGGTCAGGGAAAGGAGAACTCGAGGATGTTCCTGATGGAGAACCCCGACATCGCAGACGAGATCGAAACCCGTCTGCGCGTCACTCTTGGACTTTCCAGTGACGGCGACGGCGACGAGGACGCAGAGCCAGCGTCGGGCGAGCCAGAAGCAGTCGCAGCGACGGACAGTGCAGACGGAGCGTCTGCCTCCCCGGCCCAAGCAACAGCCGACTAACCGGCGCAACTCGAAAGAGGCCAAAAGGAAGCCCCGGATCGAGTCACTCGGTCCGGAGCTTCGCTCATTGGATCCACCACGAGACCCCGCGCGACATGTGGACCTGAACACCAGCACGGAGCGCAGCGAGATAAGTAACTTGCACAAGCAACACGGAGAGCCAGAGTAGTGGGGAGTCGGTAGGGCGCTGCGCTCAGAGCCCGCACGCGTGGCCGACGAATGGCCGGGGCTAGCGGAGGCGGTGTGGGGCGGGTGGCAAAGCAGCCCCGGCTGCGGCAGGCCAGAATCCAGCGGTCAATCCGCGAATCAATCCGACACCCGCGCACCCGATTCAGCGGAAGGGCGGCGAGCGTGGTGTCCTGGCGGCTCCCCAGAACTCCACAAGCGAAGTACCATATAAGCAGTTACCACAAGAGCATACCATGCAAACCGCACAAATCCGCCAGCGATTCCTAGACTTCTTCCAGGAGAAGGGTCACGAGGTGCGCCCGAGCTCTTCGCTCGTGCCGGGTGATGACCCCACGCTGTTGTTCACCAACGCGGGCATGGTTCAGTTCAAGCGGGTGTTTCTAGGCCAGGAGAAGGTCTCGTACGATCGCGCAGTAACCTCCCAGAAGTGCGTCCGCGCTGGCGGCAAGCACAACGACCTGGAGGAGGTGGGGATAACCACCCGCCACCACACGTTCTTCGAGATGCTCGGCAATTTCTCGTTCGGCGATTACTTCAAGAAAGACGCGATCGCGTTCGCCTGGGAGTTGATGACAGAGGTGTACGGGCTCGAGCCCGATCGCTTCTACGCAACGGTCCACCACTCGGACGACGAGGCGGCGGAGCTCTGGGCCAGCGAGGCGGGGCTTGGCGCGGATCACATTTACCGGTTAGGCGACAAGGACAACTTCTGGCAAATGGCGGATACAGGTCCGTGCGGCCCGTGCTCGGAGCTGCACTACGACCTGCGCGACAACCCCACACCCGTCACGAGCACCGAGGAGTTCGTCGAGCTCAACGATGCCGGCATCATCGTCGAGCTCTGGAACCTGGTGTTCATGCAGTTCGATCGTGACGCCTCGGGCGAGCTCACGCCGCTTCCGGCCGCGTCGGTCGATACAGGTCTCGGACTCGAGCGAGTTGCCGCGGTGCTTCAAGGTGCGGATTCCAACTACCACACCGACCTCTTCGCGCCGATGCTCGATCGCGTCGCCCAAATCGTCGGCCGCGACTACGACCCTGATTCGGAAGAAGGCGTCAGCTACCGCGTGCTCGCGGACCACGCGCGTGCGGTGGCCTTCCTGCTGGCAGACGGCGTATTTCCCTCCAATGAAGGCCGCGGCTACGTATTGCGTCGCATCCTGCGGCGAGGGGTCCGCCACGCGTGGCTGCTCGGCCGCAGAGAACCTACACTGGCGGGCGTCGTGGAGGCGGTGATAGACAGTATGGGTGACGTGTTCAGCGACCTCGTCCACCGTCGTGAACACGTGCTACAGACCACGACAGCCGAAGAGGAGCGTTTCTTGGCCACGATCGATGGCGGCATGGTCCGCTTCGACGAACTCGTGGGCGCCGAGGGAGCGACGATCCCGGGTGAGGAGGCCTTCAAGCTCTACGACACCTTCGGCTTCCCGCTCGACCTCACCCAACTCATGGCCGAAGAGCGAGGGGTTGGCGTCGACGTCGAGGGCTTCAACGAGGCGCTCGAGAGGCAACGCGCGCGCTCGCGCGCGGGTCGCAGCGCCGCGGGCTTGGTGGACACGTCTGGGACCGCCGAGGATTGGACGACACTGTCCGAGCGTGAGCAGGTGTTCGTGGGACACGACTCGCTCTCCGCAGAGACCGATGTGCTCGCCTATCTCGTGAGCGACGACTCCCTGGGGCTCGTGCTCGAGCAGAACCCGTTCTACGTGGAGAGCGGTGGCCAGGTATCGGACCAGGGAACAGTGCGAGGGGACGGGTGGACGCTCGAAGTGGCAAACATGGCCAAGGTCGGGTCATGGACGGCGCTCTTCGGCCGCGTCGAGGGAGTGTTTCCGGAGGCCCCGGAGGCGGTACGCGTCTCGGCGGAGGTCACGGCTGATGTCCGACGCGATACGGTTCGCAACCATACCGCGACGCATCTGCTGCACGCGGCGCTGCGGGAGGTTCTCGGTGAGCACGTCGTCCAGCGCGGTTCTCTCGTCTCGCCTGCCCGGCTCCGCTTTGACTTCACGCACACGGCTCCCATGACCATCGAAGAGCGCGAGCGAGTCGAGGCGATCGTCAATGATGGCGTGTGGGCCAATCATGCGGTCGACATCAGCTACCGCACATACGAAGAAGCGGTCCAGGCAGGCGCGATGGCCCTCTTTGGCGAGAAGTATCCGGGGGAGGTCCGGGTCGTGAGCGTCGCAGGCGTAAGCATGGAGCTGTGCGGCGGGACCCACGCGAATCACACCGGTGAGATAGGCCTCTTCCGCCTGGTAGGCGAGGCGGGTGTCGCCGCTGGTGTCCGTCGTGTCGAGGCACTGACCGGGCCGGGAGCCTTCGCGTATCTCAAGGCACAGGAGGCGGCACTCATCGAGGCGGCCTCCCTCTTTAAGACCCAACCCGCCAACCTCAGCCAGCGTGCACAGCAACTGCTCGCGGAGCGTGCGGAACTCGAGGGCATGCTCGACGAGCTGCGGAGACAGGGCGGAAGCGGTGAGCAGGAAGTGGTGTCCGAGGCGATCGAGTTGGACCAGGGTGCGTCCAGCTACCGGGGTGTTCGACTGAAAGGCCGCAGCGCCGACGACGCGAGGAGATGGGGTGATGATTTCTTGGCTGTGGGGCAGTCAGGAGTGGCAGTGCTCGCCCTGGAACTGCCGGGGGACAAACACGCGCTCTTTGCCTTCGTCACCGACGATGTGATCTCGTTGGGTGTGCGCGCCGACGCCGTCGTGCAGGAGGTGGCCACGTTCGTCGGAGGACGTGGCGGTGGTCGACCTCACATGGCCCAGGCGGGCGTGGAGGACCCTTCCGGCATCGACCAAGCGCTGCAGTCGGGTGCTGGTGTGGTTCGGGACTTGCTCGCGGCGGGCTTGGCGTGAGCGCTGTCGGCGGGTGGGTGGAGGCTCGGCGTCCGGCGCCACCCATGGACCTCGAACGCTGGTTGCAACCTGATGCCGGGCCCGGTTCCATAAGCCAACGGATGTCACTGCTTGCTCGGACGGCGCTCGATGAGTTCCGCTCCCGACCGGGCCGCATTAGGGAGAGCGCGTTCCAGTTGCTCGCGGCCGACGCGCTCGTGACTTATGCGTGCGAGGCGGCGCTCGAGGAGAGGGACCCTCCGGCCGCACTGCGAGCGATCCTGCTCAGGACGGCGGGCGAACGGTGACTGACACGGATTCAGGAGCCTTCGCCGACATTCACAGTTACCTCGTGCCCGGCGTCGACGACGGCGCCAATGACCTCGAGGATATGCTCACGTCCGTCAGACGCATGACCGAGTTGGGCATCCCGAAGATCCTCACGACGCCTCACTTGGACGGGAGCGTTACCCGGAACGACGAGGCCATCGAAGCTCGCCTGAGTGAGGTCGATGAAGCGTTCGCGCGGGCTGCCGCTGCCGTGGCAGGCGAATTCCCGGAGGTAGACTTCAGGCGCGGCCACGAAGTGATGTCGACATTCCGGACGTCGACTTCTCAGATCCGAGAGTCCGACTTACCGGGACCTCGTTCGTGCTGATCGAGTGGCCTCCCCTCCACGTGCCGCCGGGCACCACAAGAGTGCTTGAGCGCATCATGAATGACGGATACCGCCCGATTATTGCCCACCCCGAGCGCTATATCGGAATCGATCGCAAGCTGGGAGTAATCGCCAGATGGCGGGAGGTCGGTGCCTATCTCCAAGTCAACCACGGCTCACTCTCCGGTCGTTATGGTGCCGCTGCCAAGGGGATCGCGGCGCGACTGCTTCGCAGTGGCTGGGCCGACTATCTGGCGTCGGACTTTCACGCCCAATCGCAGGCCAGGATCTGCTTCCAGGAGGTTTGGCAGCAGCTGGAGGCGCTGAAAGCCGGTGAGTCGCTCACCTACCTCTGCCGCATGAACCCGAGCCGGGTGTTCACGGACGAAGTGCCGCTTCCCGTCCCGCCATTACCCCCCGAGACCGGGCTATGGGCGCGCATGAAGGGCATGCTGTCTTGAGCGTCTCCGACGCGGTGATCCACGAACATCTGAGCGCGCTGTCGGCCTTGAGCCAGAACGTGTCGGACTCGATGCCCGATGAGATCCAGGCGCTCGCAGACCGGGTGCTGGAGACGATCCTCGCGGGAGGCAAGGTGATGTTCTGCGGGAACGGCGGCTCTGCAGCGGATGCGCAACATCTTGCTGCGGAGTACGTCGTACGCTTCTCCCGAGAGCGTCGAGCGCTCGCGGTGCTTGCGCTGACTACGGACACGTCGGTGCTCACGGCCGGTGGCAATGATTACGGATACGACACCATCTTTTCTCGCCAGGTGGAGGCGCTAGGCCGGGCTGGAGACCTGTTGATCTTGCACTCGACCAGTGGAGAGTCCGAAAACCTGATCGCGGCTGCTCAGTCCGCTGGCCGGCTCGAGATCTACACAGCGGCGCTGCTCGCCAAGGGCGGGGGACGACTACGTGAGCTCGTTGACCTTGCGCTCGTAGTGCCTACCGAGTCCACCGCGCGTGCCCAGGAGTTGCACCTCGCGATCGGACACATCGTTTGTGAGCTCGTGGACGCGGCGGTTGCCGGCGAATGAACGAGCTGATCGACCTCACGGGGAAGACAGGGGTGGTTACCGGCGGCTCGCGTGGGGTGGGTCGCGCCACTGCGATTCTTCTCGCGAGAGCGGGCGCATCCGTGGGCATCGCGTTTCGCAGTCACCAGGCCGAGGCCGAGTCTGTCGTCGCCCAACTCGAGGGGCTTGGAGGGCGCGCGTGGGCGCAGCAAGGCGATCTGACCGACGTCGCCGACGCCGACGCTCTTCTCGCGCGTGCTCAAGAAGAGTTCGACGGCCTCGACATCTTCGTCGCCAACCATGGAATATGGCCGCCCATCGATACGCCCCTGGCTCAGATGACGGACGAGCAGTGGCACAGCACGATGAACGCCAACCTGCACTCGATCTTCTACACGTGCCGAGCCGCGGCGCGTGTTTTGCGCGATGAGGGTCGCCTCGTTCTCGTGGGCAGTACCGCCGGGCAGCGCGGCGAGGCGTACCACGCCGACTACGCGTCGAGCAAAGGCGCGATGATCTCATTGGTGAAGGGCCTTTGTATCGAGTTGGCCCCGCGCGGGATCACGGTGAACTGCGTCGCGCCCGGTTGGATCGATACGGAGATGTCCGCGACCGCCTACGAGGGTGAGGAACGCCAGCGCATAGCCGAGTCCATCCCAATCGGTCGCATCGCGACCGCGGAAGACGTGGCCGGCCCCATCGTGTTCTTGTGTTCGCGGCTGGGCCGGCACATCACCGGCGAGATCCTCAACATCAATGGGGGTGCTGTCCTGGTGGGGTGAACATGCTTCGCCCCTCGGCGCCGCCGGCGGTCCGTTGGATCACGCGCACGCTGGAAGAAGCGGGGCACGACACATGGGCTGTCGGGGGTGCGGTGCGTGACGCGCTTCTGGGGCGTCCGTCTGGCGACTGGGACCTGACGACCCGGGCGCGTCCCGACGAGCTTCAAGAGCTCTTCCGACGCACCGTACCCATCGGAATCGAGCACGGCACGGTGGGGGTGCTGGTGCGGGACGGCACCATGTTCGAGGTCACCACGTTCCGGAAGGACGTCGAGACCGACGGCCGACACGCTGTCGTGGCTTTCGCCGACCGTGTAGAGGACGACCTCGCCCGCCGGGACTTCACGATCAACGCCATCGCGTGGCATGTGCTGCGTGAAGAGTTACTCGACCCGTTTCAGGGCGTCGAGGACCTCGAGGCCGGTGTCCTGCGGACCGTCGGTATAGCGGCTGATCGTTTGGCCGAAGACTACCTGCGGGTCTTGCGAGCCTTCCGTTTCGCTGGGCGCTTCGCCTTGAAGATCGAGCAGGAGACGTGGTCCGCGCTTTGTGAATCCGTGCGTGACTTACCGTCGCTCTCCTCGGAACGCATCCGAGAGGAGTTGATCAAGGTCCTCTCTGCGGATCGCAAGCCCTCTAGAACGCTCACGCTGTATGCCGAGTCTGGAGCGCTGCGGGTCTTGTACCCGGAGCTTTCGGAGTTGCGTTCGTCCGCTGCTAGTCCGGATGCGTGGTCCGACAAGTTGGCCAGCATCGATCAGCTTCCAGCCGGCCGACCCTACCTGCGGCTCGCTCAGCTCTTGTGGGGAGTCGATGCATCGGCAGCGGCAATGGTCCTGACACGGCTTCGGCTCTCGAACGCTCAGATTGACGAGGTCGCGCGACGGGCCGACGCCGCGGAGATGCCTTCAGCAGAGGCCGACGACGAGACGTTCCGGCGCTGGCTGAGTGCCACCGGACGCATCAGGTTCGCCGCGGTCGCGAGATTGGGACTGGCGCGTGCTCGGGCGAGGTATCAGGCGGGGCATGACGACACGTGCGGCGCGGTCGTCGCGGCGTGGCGGCGCGCGCGCGCGGTGCTCGCCGCCGCACCGGCGCTGTCGGTAGCCGAACTGCGGTTCGATGGGCGCGACTTAATCCGAATGGGACTACGGCCGGGGCCCGACTTCGGGCGGATTCTGGATGATCTGCTCGACTTCGTGCTCGAGGATCCCGCGCGCAATCGAGCGGATGTGCTCGAGGGCCGCGTAGGAGCCATCGCGGAGGGTGGCGATGGCTGATCTCGAGCTCTTCCCCGCCGACGAGAGCGAGCGTGCGATAGAGCCGGAGCCCGGCTCGGAACCGGACAGAAACGCGCCATTGGCTGCGCGCATGCGGCCGAGAACCCTGTCGGAGTTCAGGGGCCAGGAGCACCTGTTGGGGCCGGGCCGGGCGATCCGCGCGATGCTGGACCAGGGCTCACCGCAGAGCATGATCCTCTGGGGGCCGCCAGGTAGTGGAAAGACCACGCTCGCCCGCTTGATCGCCGCCGAAGCCAACATCGCTTTCGTATCGTTGAGCGCGGTCAGCGAGGGCATCGCTCGCGTGCGCGAGATCATCAAGCAGGCGAGCGCTCGACTTCAGGCCACTGGACGTCGAACCGTCCTCTTTTGTGACGAGATCCACCGCTTCAACAAAGCGCAGCAGGACGGGTTCTTGCCGCATGTGGAAGCCGGCACCGTGATCCTGATCGGCGCTACCACCGAGAATCCTTCGTTCGAAGTCGTGCGGCCCCTGCTCTCGCGGGCGCCGGTGTACGTTCTCAACCCGCTGTCGTCGGCGGAGCTGCTGGCGATCCTCGTCGATGCGGTCTCATCCAAGACCAGGGGGCTCGGCGACGCAGGCGTGCGTTTCGAGGACGACGCGCTGGCCTTCATCGCGGAGGCCTCCGATGGGGACGCGCGTCGGGCGCTGGGCGTCGCTGAGGCGGCTGCTCACGTTGTGGGGAAGGGCGGAGCTGTCGATGTGGCGGCGGCCCGGGAGGCGCTTCAGCACCGATTCGCCAGCTATGACAAGGGTGCTGAGGAGCACTTCAACCTCATCTCAGCGCTGCACAAGGCGGTGCGGGGAAGCGACCCGGATGGGGCGCTCTATTGGCTGGCCCGCATGATCGACGGCGGAGAGGACCCGCTCTACATTGCGCGTAGGTTGGTGCGTATGGCCTCGGAGGATATCGGGATGGCGGATCCGGCCGCCCTCCAGGTCACGCTCGCGGCACGAGACGCGTACCATTTCCTGGGCTCGCCGGAGGGTGAATTGGCGCTCGCAGAAGCCACCATCTACCTCGCCACCGCGCCGAAGTCGAATCGCGCCAACGAGGCGTGGTCGACTGCACTCCGGCGCGCGCGCGAAACCCCCGGGGAGGGGGTCCCGTTGCACATCCGAAACGCCCCGACGGGTCTGATGAAGGAGCTCGGGTACGGCGAGGGATACAAGTACGATCCTGCGGAACAGGACGGAGTCGCCAAGCAGACGTACTTGCCTGACCGTCTCGCGGGGGAGGAGTTCTACGTGCCCAGCCGATTCGGCTTCGAAAAGACCGTCGCCGAGCGACTCAAGTGGTGGGCGGAACGGCGCGTCGAGTCCAGCGCAGAGCAAGGCGAGGACGGTTGACGTCCGCGGCAGCTTCTAACCGCCGCGCCGCTTGAGTATCCTTCTCATTCACGTAAGCGGATGAACGGGCGCAGGCGCGCAGAGGAAGCAGGATGCCGACTCAGCTCATCGACATGCGCACCCCGGTGGAGCGCGCAGTGCTCGTCGGTGCGCCGAGAGGCGAGCTCGAAGCACGCCTGATAGACGAGCACCTCGCAGAGTTGGCGCGTCTGACGGATACCGCAGGTGGTGAGGTGGTAGGCAAGCTCACGCAGCGGATTTCCAAGCCGAACCCGCGCTTCTACGTGGGGAAGGGCAAAGCGGACGAGCTCAAATCGCTCGTGATCGAGACAGAGGGCAATCTCGTGATCTTCGACGAGGAGCTCAGCCCTGCTCAAGGGAAGAACCTCGAGGACCTTCTGGACGTGCGCGTGATGGACCGCTCCGAACTGATCCTGGACATCTTCGCGACGCGGGCACGATCGAAGGAGGCGCGCATGCAGGTCGAGCTCGCGCAACTCGAATATCTGCTTCCGAGGCTGCGGCGCATGTGGAGCCACCTCTCGCGCATCAGAGGTGGTATCGGCTTGCGGGGGCCGGGCGAGACTCAGCTCGAGACGGACCGGCGACTGATCGGGAAGCGGATCGTCGACTTGAAAGGCAAGCTGCGCCACGTGGCCGAGAAACGGCAGATGCAGCGAAAATCTCGCGAGGGCAGCTTCCGAGCCGCGTTGGTCGGCTATACCAACGCTGGCAAGTCGTCCCTGTTGTGCGCGCTCTCCGGTGCCGACTTGTTCGTTGAGGACCGGCTTTTCGCGACGCTCGACTCGGCGACCCGGAGGGTGGACTTGGGAGGCGGACATGAAGCTCTGCTCACGGACACGGTCGGCTTCATCCGCAAGCTTCCGCACCATCTGGTTGCGTCGTTCCGTTCCACGCTCGAGGAGGCGCGCGAGGGGGATGTGCTGCTGCATGTGATCGACGCCTCGCACGCCGAGTGGGAGGAACAACGGCACGTAGTGAACGATGTTCTCGCGGACCTCGATCTCATCGACAGCGATAAGATTCTGGTCTTCAACAAGGTCGACAGGATCACGCACGCGGAAGAAGAGGCGTTACGTGCGCGCATTCGCGCGCTGGAGCCGACCCCGGCGGTCTTCGTCTCGGCCCACGACGATGCTACGCTGGTCTCCTTGAAGGAGACACTGGTCGCGCGTATCCGGGCTCGGCTGCAGGAGGTCGTGGTCCGAGTGCCCGTCGAGGACGGACAAACCCTGGCGGCTATCTATCGCGAGGCCGAGGTGATCGAGCGCTCGGATGAGGGCACCGGTGTGCTTCTTACGGTGAGAATCCCGGCGCCACTTCTGGGCCGGCTTCGCAGGCTCGAGGGCGTGCACGTGCAACCGGTGGCGGCATCGTGAGATCCCACAACCAACTGACTGACATGCGTTTCTACCTCAACATCGATCACGTGGCCACAGTTCGGCAGGCGCGCGGTACCGACGAGCCGGATCCCGTCCGTGCGGCCGTGCTCGCTGAGTTGGCCGGTATCGACGGGATCACCGTGCATTTGCGTGAGGACCGAAGGCACATCCAGGACCGCGACGTACGGCTGCTCATGGAGACGGCTCGGACCGGCGTGAACCTAGAGCTCGCGGCTACCTCTGAGATCTTGGATCTGGCGTGCGAGTGGCGCCCGATGCAGGCGACGCTCGTGCCCGAGAAACGCGAGGAACTCACCACCGAGGGAGGCCTCGACTTGAGCACCAGCGAACAACTCGAGATCGTGGGCGACGCCCTCGCGCGCCTCGAAGGCTCGGGCGTCCGCACGTCATTGTTCATCGATCCCACGCCTGAGGCGATTCAGGCCGCCCGCGAGTTGGGGGCCGATGCGATCGAGCTGCACACCGGTGAATACGCCAACACGAGCGGCGCCGAGCGCGTGCGCCAACTCGACCGGTTGGATCGAGCGGCGTCGCTCGCTAGCAAGCTCGAACTGGCGGTGCATGCAGGTCACGGCCTCACGTACGAGAACGTGCAGCCCGTCGCGGCGATACCAGAGATCGAAGAGCTCAACATCGGGCACAGCGTCATCGCGCGGGCGGTTTTGACGGGCATGGAGCGTGCCGTAAAGGACATGTCCCGGATCCTACGTCGGGCCCGGCGACACCGGGCGTGAGGCACTGGGGAAAGACTCTCTTCGGCGTAGCGGTCACCTTCTTTCTGCTGTGGTGGGTGCTGCGCAACGAGGACCCGAGCGAGGTTTGGGCGAACATCCTGCAAGGGGACTTCGTGCTGCTGTTCGCATCGGTGGCCGTGGCGACTTTTGGCTTCTTCATTCGCGCACTCCGGTGGAAGGTCCTGCTCGCTCGCGTGCACCCTCATACGCGACTTGGCTCGCGGTTCGCGGCCGTATCCATCGGCTTCATGGGCAACAATGTCCTGCCTCTGAGGGCCGGGGAGTTCATGCGACCCTACGCGTTGAGCCGCCTTGAGTCCGTCACCATGAGCGGCGCGTTCGGCTCGTTGGTGGTAGAGCGGTTCCTCGACGGAATCGTGCTGCTTCTGTTTCTGGTCGTGCCCGTCACGATGCCCGGCTCACCGGCTGCGGACGCGTTTTCGGGGGAAGCTGGCTCTCTGCTTCTGCGCGGCGGGATGATCACCGTCGCTTTGGTACTGTTCGCTCTCGTGAGCATGGCGGTATGGCCGCGACACTTCTCACAATTGGTCGAGTGGTTCGCACGTTTTCTGCCGAGGAAGATCTCTGTGCCGCTCCTGGACTCACTGACTTCGTTCCTCGACTCGCTCACGATCATGCGTGACCCGAAGCTGCTGGCATTGGGACTCGCCTGGACGGTCTTCTTCTGGATCTGGCACGCTTCGTCGTTCTGGCTGGGCATGCTGGCCTTCGGCATTGATACCGGCTTCCTATCCGCGATTTTCGTCACCGCAGCGGTGGGTTGGGGAGTTGCCTTGCCGTCGGCGCCGGGGTTCTTTGGGACGTTCCACTATGCCGCCAGTTTCGCCCTGACCGCGGTATACGGTGTAGCTGCCAACCAGTCCCTGGCCTTCGCGTTCGGGTACCATTTCGGTGGCTGGCTCCCCATCACGCTGATCGGCTTTTACTACGCCTGGAAGATGGGGCTGTCGCTCGGCGAGGTGCGCACCGCCAGGGCGTCGTGAGACAGGCAGTCTCGGTTCGTGCCCCTGCCAAGGTGAACCTCCTGCTGCGCGTGCTCGAGCGTAGAGCGGATGGTTTTCACGAGCTCGAGACGCTCTTTCAAACGATCGATCTTGCTGACGAACTGACCGTCGAATTGGCTGGGGACTCGGTTGCGCTCGAGGTCACGGGCGCAGACACGGGGCCGGTCGGAGACAACCTCGCATTCCGGGCCGCGCAGGCGTATCGCCACGTCGCTGACTTGAAGTCTGGGGTCCGTATCCGTCTCGCCAAGAACATTCCGGCGGGCGCCGGGCTGGGTGGCGGATCTTCAGACGCAGCTGCCACTCTGCGCGCGCTGGACCACCTAACCGGGGGGGGCGTCTCCACCGAGGCGCTGCACGCCATCGCCGCTGGCCTGGGATCCGACGTCCCGTTCTTCCTGTGCGGCAGCGCCTTGGCCCTTGCCCGCGGGCGAGGCGACGAACTCATCACGGCGCCATCACTCCCCTCGGCGGCAGTCGTGCTCGTCTGCCCGCCCCTACATGTCGCGACGGGGCCCGCATATGCTGCCCTGGCGGAGCGTCGGGCGTTGGGGGGTCGGAAGGCACATGCGCAGTTGGAGCGCGTGCCGTCGGACTGGGACGCTGTCGAAGACATCGCTGCCAACGACTTCGAACCGGGCGTGGCGGACGCACATCCGGAGGTGCGGCGAGCTCTGGACGCACTGCGGGACGCGGGTCTGCGCTTGGCCATGCTATCGGGCAGCGGCGGCGCATGCTTCGGACTCGTGAGCAGCGCGTCGGAGGCTTCATTGACGGCGCAACGCCTTTCCGACGAGTTCGGGTGGAGGGTTGTGGCCACTCGAACGTTGGAGGAAGTGCCCGCGGTCGCGACTGCTTGACGGGCGGGACCTTGAACCGCCCCCCCCGCCTTCGGTAGGATGTGCCCTGCTGGCCCGTCGTCTAATGGCAGGACACCGGTCTTTGGCACCGGCGGTGATGGTTCGAATCCATCCGGGCCAATTGTTCGATCCCTCCGGTGGTGGACTCGACTAGGGTGATCCCAGACAGGCCACTCATACGCTGTATCGGTCGTGGCTTTGCCATCCCGCTCGCGCTGCTCCTGGTGCCAAGCGCGGGAGTAGCCCAAGTCGTGTCCGGGGTCCCCGACACCGTGACGCTCGCACCCGATTCGTCCGACCTTCGCGGGCGCGCCCGCAGGGCACAGGCCCAGTACGAACGCCGTCGCCTTCGCTACCTGCCCGTTACCAACGTCTCGTTCACCGACGCGTGCGACGAGCGCGTCGGCCGTTTCTGCTCCTGGTACGATGAGGGGGACTGGTACCCGCAGCCCGAGCCCCCCGAGGTCGAGGAGCTGAGATCGGTCTTGCTCACGGTTCTGGACTCCGTGCAACGCCACCTGCCCGGCGACGGCTGGGTGCTCGGGCAGCGGGTTTGGTATCACTCGGAGGCGGGTCGACGGGAAGAAGCGTTGCGCGCCGGACAGACGTGCGGTGCGGTAGAGCCCTGGTGGTGCGCGGCGCTGCAGGGCTTCGCGCTACACGGGTTGCAACGCTACCTGGAGGCGGAGACGGCCTTCGAGCGCTCACTCCTCCTCATGGACACGGAGCGAGCGCAGGAGTGGCGAATTCCTCGCAGAGAGGTAGACGGAGATTCCCGCCGCATACTCGACCAACTGGAGGGAGCGCCCAGCGACTCCGTCAGTGCGGTCCTCGACCGCCTGTGGATGCTGTCCGATCCCCTGTACCTCGTCGACGGGAATGATCGCAAGACCGAACACTACGCTCGCTGGACCGTGACGACGCTCAAGGAGCGGGCTCGGAACCCGTTCCACATCAGGTGGGGGAAGGACATCGAGCAGTTGACCGTGCGTTTCGGGTGGGAGATCGCTTGGCAACGCTCGATCGACCGCCGCAGCATCCTGGACGGCAGCAACGTCATCGGTCGCAAGCACCCTGAGCGCAGGGACTACATGCCCTCCGGCTCGGCTCTGGAGTCCCCCGGCCGCGCGACGCACCAGGACCTGCTCGCGGACAAGCGGCGACCCCCGAGCCTGTACGCGCCGGCGTATGCTCCGCAGCTGCTTCCGATGGAAGGCCAGCTTGCGGTCTTCCCGAGAGGGGACCGCATGATCGTCGTGGGCACACACTTCCTTCCGGAGGACACCACCGTCCATGCCGAGCACCATCACGACGTACCCTGGCTCGCGGCGGGCGAACAGGAAGACATGCGGGACCGGGGCGGTCTCTTTCTCGTCTCCGCGGACCAGGCGCCGCTGCGATCCAACCGCTCCCTGGGAAGTGCCGAAGGCGTGCTGATGCTGGAGGCGCCAGTCGGTTCGTACATCGTCGGGACCGAGGCGTGGAGTCCCTCTCAGCGAAGGGCAGGCCGGTACCGAGAAGGGGTCGAGTTTCGGCCTGTACCAGAAGACATCGCCGCGCTCTCCGATCTCCTGATGTTGAGGTCCACGGCGGATCCTCCGACGCTGCTCGAGGCTGCGATACCGCTAGCGCTGCTGCGGACCGACGTCCGGCGTGGTCAGACCTTCGCCATCGGCTGGGAAGTGTCCGGACTGGGATTTCGGCCCGAGACGCTCTCTTTCGAAGTCACCGTGAACCGGGTCGACCGAGGCCTATTCCGGCGGATCGGGGAGTTCCTACGGGTTAGCGACGGACCTCAGAGAGTCTCGCTAGCGTGGCAAGAGCCGGGGCCCGAGCAGCCGAGCCCGCTGTTTCGCTACCTCGACCTCAATCTGGACTCGCTGGCCCCAGGTGTGTACGAGGTAGAGGTCACGCTCAGGACCGCGGGCAGGTCCGAGGTCGCCAGTGTGCGTCGGTTCAGAGTGCGAGACGGATGAGAACGTAAAGTGATGCGTTGACCCTTACGCGTGTCTTTTCTAGTTTTTCGGGCTCTCTAGATCGTGTCTCGAATTATCGGACTTCAAGCCCCGGCACAGATGGACGACGCCTACATGCGGGGTCCCCTTCTCCTGCTCAGCGGCCGAGCTAATCCGTCGCTGTCCACAGAGATCGGTGAGCTGATCGGGATGTCGCCAGATGGCGCCACGATCACGGAGTTCGCGGACGGAGAGATCTTCGTACGCATCGACCACAACGTGCGTGGTCGGGACGTATTCATCCTCCAGCCCACGTCGGCGCCGGCCGACAACATCATGGAGTTGTGTCTGCTGATCGATGCCGCGAAGCGGGCGTCGGCGGCGCGGGTCACTGCGGTGATCCCGTACTTCGGCTACGGTCGGCAAGACAGAAAGGATCAGCCGCGCGTCGCGATAGGCGCGAAGCTAGCGGCGAACCTGGTGGTTGCAGCGGGTGCCGATCGAGTGATCTCGATCGACTTCCATCAGCATCAGATTCAGGGGTTCTTCGACATCCCCGTGGATCACATGTATGCGGCTCCGGTGCTGACGAAATATTTCAGGGAGCTGGGCCTGGGGGACCTAGTCGTCGTCTCGCCCGACGTGGGTGCGGCGAAGATGGCCCGGGGGTACGCGAAACGGCTGGGTGCCGCGTTCGCGATCATCGACAAGCGGCGACCGAAGGCGAACATGTCGGAAGTGATGAACGTGGTCGGTGAGGTGGATGGCAAGACGTGCCTCCTCGTCGACGATATGGTGGATACGGGGGGCTCGCTGTCCAACGGGATCCGGGCCTTGAAGGACCGGGGCGCCAAGGTCGTGTACGCGGCCGCGACGCACGCGCTGCTCTCGGATGGAGCGGCGCAGCGCCTGCAGGAGGCACCCGTCGAGGAAGTGATCGTGACGAATACGATCCGCATAGCCGAGGAAAAGCGTTTCGAGAAGCTCAAGGTGCTCTCGGTAGCGGGCCTGCTCGCGAAAGCGATCGATTACGTGCATTCGAACGAGTCGGTGAGTCAGCTCTTCGAGACTCCGGCGGACGACTGAGGGAAAGGGCCCCGGGAGAGCCTGGGGGCCGATAATCAGAGGGGATACCAATGGCGAACACAGCGACTTTACCAGCCGAGAAACGGGAAGGCACCGGAAAAGGTGTTGCGCGTAAGCTCCGCGCCGCGGGACGAGTTCCGGCAGTGCTCTACGGCCGGGAGCTCGATCCGGTCCATCTCTCGCTGGACGTGAAAGAGGCGGAACAGCTGTTCTATTCGATCAGCGTGGACAACACGATCGTGGAGCTCAAGGTCGAGGGGGAGAGGAAGCCCTACGAGACGCTCATTCGAGAAATCCAGGTGCATCCGTTGAGGCAGACGTTGACTCATGTGGACTTCCTGCGGATTCAGGCGGGTGTCACGGTGGACGTCAACGTGCCCATACACCTCATCGGTATTCCGGAGGGCGTGAAAAACAGCGGCGGTGTACTCGAGCAGGTCATTCACGATCTGGCGGTGCGTTGCATCCCGTCGAAGATCCCGCAATCCATCGACATCGATGTGACACACCTGGAGATCAACAAGTCCATACACATCTACGACATCGAGTTCGGCGAGGGCGTCGAAGTCACCATTGAGCAGAAGCGTACGATTTGCTCCGTGGCGATTCCGAAGGTCATCGAGGAGCCGGAAGAGGAAGAAGAGGAGCTGCTCGAGGGCGAGGAAGTCGAGGGCGAGGTGGCCGAGGACGGCGCACCAGCGGCCGAGGGTGCGGACGAATCAGGCGACTCCAAGGGAGGCGAGGGCTGATCCCTCGTTCTTTTGGCGCACATGAAAGTCGTGATCGGGCTCGGGAATCCCGGGCCCGAGCATGATGCCACGCGGCACAACGTCGGATGGTGGGTCGCGGACCGGCTTGCTTACGACTGGGGCTTCGACTTCTTTGCGCGTGAGGGTCGGGCTTTCGTCACCGAAGGGACAGTGGGTGAGACGCCGGTGCGCCTCATGAAGCCCACGACGTACATGAATCGAAGCGGGTTGTCGTTACGGCCGCTCCGGACCTTGGAGTCGTTCGACGCGGCTGAGGACCTGCTGATTGTGCTCGACGACGCCTCGTTGGATGTGGGTCGTGTTCGCTTTCGTCCGGAAGGTGGATCGGGCGGGCACAACGGGCTCAGGTCTATCTCCGGTGCGTTGCAGTCGAACGACTACGCGCGACTACGCATCGGCGTCGGGCTCAAGCCCGATGGCGCGGACCTCGCGGACTGGGTTCTTTCGCAGATGCCCGAGGACGATGAGGACGTGGTGGTTGGCTTGTTACCTGAGCTGACCGGAGCCGTAGAGGTATGGATCAACGAGGGGAGTGAGGCGGCGATGAACCGCTTCAATCGATAGAAGAGACTTTTTCACATGACGGAACAGGAAGACTGAATCGATGACCGACTTCGTCGCATTGACCGAATTCGCATGGGTGCTCGGCGTTCTGGGCCTCGCGATCGCGGCCGTTACCTACGGCTACGTCAAAAAGCAGCCGGCCGGTACCGACGTCATGATCGACATCGGAGAGCAAATCCACGATGGCGCGATGACGTTCCTCCGACGGGAGTACACGTACTTGGCGGTCTTCGTCGTCGTCGTGGCGATTCTGCTGAGTCTGGTGATCAGCACGACCACCGCGCTTGCATACGTCTTCGGCGCCCTGAGCTCGGTTGCGGCGGGTTTCGCG